>Ga0193956_1000363_pt1 | contig 21438 bp, 12 predicted proteins | sample BB_7_MG_FD_140358 | JGI IMG/M metagenome (GOLD analysis project Ga0193956, IMG submission 140358) | Microbial mat bacterial communities from the Broadkill River, Lewes, Delaware, United States - BB_7_MG | ecosystem: Environmental > Aquatic > Freshwater > River > Microbial mats | place: USA...
CCTGTTCCCAATAAAAATCACCATTCTTTTTCTTGTTATGTAATTCACCTTTCCATATTTTTCCAGCTCTAATTGTTTGCCATAATTCAGAATAATGTTTTTTAGGCAGAGTTCCAGCATTTAATATTCGTGGATTCTGACCAATGACTTCTTTTGTAGAATAACCTGTCAGTTCAAAAAATTTAGGATTTACATATTCAATATTTCCATTGGTATCAGTAATAACAACTATATTTGCACTTTGTTCTACCGCAGTTGAAAGTTTTCTGATTTCCTTTTCGTTCTCTTTTCTTTGTGTAATATCTTCCGAAATACCTAGTAAATATTTGTTATTGCCTTTACTATCTTTTATTGCTATTTTTTTTGTGTGTAAAATTTTTGTTCCAAATTTAGTGTCAATATATTCTTCTTGAATAACTAAATGTTTTTTGGAGGCGAAGACATCTCTGTCTTTTTGTGTGAAAAAATCAGCTTGTTCTTTTGAGAAAAAATCATAATCATTTTTACCTATTAAATCTTCTTTTTTATAACCAAGAAGTTCTTCACCTGCTTTGTTAAATTGTATAAATTTAAGGTCTTTTACATCTTTAATAAATATCATATTGGGAATATTATCAAAGATATTTAGTAAAAATGCTTCGTTTCGTTCTGCTTCTTCTTTTGCTTTTAGTAAACTGTTTTGAGTTTCTATCGTAATATTTTTCTGTTTAATAATAGTGTCAATCATGATATTTAGGTTTTTACCAAGTTTGCCAAGCTCATCTTTTCTTTTAAAAGAAATCCTGACAGTTTCATCGCCACCTGTTATTTTATTTGCTACATACACCAAGTGTCGCAACCTAGATGTTATACTTCGGCTCATGAAAATTGCAAAAATAGAACCTATAACTATTGCCAGAATGGTGTACCAAATTCCATCTTTTGTTATTGAAATTAGGCTTTCACTAATTTCTGTTTGAGATATTCCTACTCGTGCCCAACCTATAAATTTGTCATTTGCAAAAATAGGGCTTGCTGCATCAATTATACTTTTGTTATTTACTAATATTTGTGATTCTGTCTTTCTTTTTAGCATAGAAATACTAATTGTATCGCTAACAAACATTCCAATATTTTCGGTATTTGAATGTGCGAGTATTTCGCCGTTTGGTGAAATTATCATAGCATAAAGTAATTTTTGATGTTGCGATTGAGATGTAATAACCTCCTGTAAACCAACTACATCTCTGGCTAACACCCACGAAACACTACTTGTAGATATTATTTTACTTAATTCAATCGTCTGAACACGGCTTTGTTCTTTTAGAAATTTTTTCTGTCTATTTACGAGATCTATAACAAAAATTGTCATCAAAATTGCATGAACAAGTGCAATTCCCAATATCAACTGTCTTGTAATTGAATATGAAAGAAGTCTTTTTATAGATTTTATCATGCTAATAGATATTTATATTTTAATAGGTCTAATATTCTTGTTAAATCTCTCTAGAAATGTTTTTATTATGTTATAGGTTTGATTATTTGCTTTTTCAAATTTAGAAAGGTTCATTCGTTCAAGAATAATTCTACCTTCTTCGTGTGTGTGCAAATTAAAAAGAATGTTTTCTATTTGAATTATTAATTCTGGTGAAATATCATTTCTTACAACTAAACCATTATTTATTAATGGTTTGGTTGTCCATTTTACCTCTAACTCTGATGCTAATTCTGGTTCGTTTTTTACAAACTGCATCCATGGTTGTGGCCAAGTTGCTGCCGCAACAGTGTTTCCACTATACACACTCATTATAGATGATTCTTGTGAGCCAACATATCTAATGTCTATATCATTCATTACGTCTAATCCATTTTCATACAAGAAATATTGTGGCATCATGGTAGCTGCAAGTGCTGTTGGAGCAGGAAAACTAATTGCTTTTCCTTTTAAGTCGTCAATTGTTTTAATGTTTTCGTCTTTACGTATAATAATTATGCCACAAAAATTTTCATCATCGCCATTTTTGCCAAAAACGGTATAACCACAATCAATAGAGTTAATTGTTTGATACGGATTCGGAAGTGCAAAATGAAATTTTCCTGCATACAATTTTTCATTGTAAGTAGCATAATTTCGAGATGCCTCTAACCTAAATGTAATGTTGGGTATGTTTTTGTTAAAATATTCAATTAATGGACCGTAAACTTCTTGTAGCTTTTTTGGATTGTATAAAGGGTGTATTCCAAAGATATATTCATTGTTTGCAATAGGCGGTGTTATACTATAAGTTGGAGAGTATTTTTCTGACACATTATTTTTACAAGATGTAATAAAAAAAACAAAACCAATTATTATATATATGTAGAGAAGCTTCTTTTTCATTTCTTAGCTTTTAGTAGATTAAAAAAACTTTAATTATGAGAGACACGGACAATATATTGCTTGGGTTTTGAACCAATATTCCTTAATTATTTATGAAAATAATAATTATTTTGTAAGCTAGTTTATAAAAAAGAGTGATGAAAATTTCTTTATTACACTGCTTCAAAGTTACAATTTTTAGTTCTTATTTTCAAATAAAAACTAAAAAAAAATATTATTTTATTGTAAAAATAAATTTTATCTGTAACTTTATTGTTTTTTTTAGGCGTTTTTGTTTGTTTGTTGTTGAATATTATATACTTAACTGTTTTTCAATATTGAATGGAGTAAGAAGATGCTTTTAAATATAGATAGTTTAAAAGGTGTATATTTTTTAGTATTGCTAAAAGCAAAATATAAATTATTTCGATAATTAAAATAGTTCTAAAAAAGATTGAATAAAACATTTCAATAAATTTTAAAAAAATAGAGTTTTGATAGGCTTGAAATTAAATTAATAAAATTATCATAAAAATATGGCATTAATAAAAACAGTTAGAGAAAAAACTCCCAAAATAGGAAAGAATTGCTTTTTGGCAGAAAATTGCACAATAATCGGCGATGTAGAAATTGGCGACGATTGTAGCATCTGGTTCAACGCCGTTTTGCGTGGCGATGTTCATTTTATAAAAATTGGGCAAAATACTAATATTCAAGATAATGCAGTTATTCACGCAACCTACCAAAAATATCCAACAACAATTGGAAACAATGTTTCCATTGCACACGGAGCAATAATTCATGGCTGCACAATCCACGACAATGTTCTGATTGGAATGGGTGCAATTATTTTGGACGACGCTGTTATTGAGAGTAATACAATAATTGCAGCAGGTTCGGTTGTAACCAAAGGAACGGTAGTAAAATCGGGAAGTGTTTATGCAGGTTCGCCTGCCAAAAAACTCAAAGATATTAGCCCAGAGTTGCTTAATGGAGAAGTTCAACGAATTTCAGACAATTATTCAATGTATGCAAGTTGGTATAAATAATTTTTAACTTATGAAAATAAAAATAATATTTCTTTTATCAATAATAGTTTTATTATCAGCTTGTTGGGGTAAGGAGTTAGGAGATTATAATTATGTAACTGATGCCGAATATTTTGCAAAAAAATCTGATTTGCACATAATTTTGCATGGAGAGGGGTATATTCCACCAAAAGAAGACGCCACAAATGGCTCTTTAAACGGCAAAATTTACAGCGACAAATATTTTACCGATACCATTTTTTTGGAAATAGGAGAGGGGAGAATAAAAAATCTGAAATTTGGTGAAAATGAAATGCAAATTGTTAATGAAAAAGATATTACTGAAACATTCCTTGCTCTTTTCAAAGAAATTAATTATACAGAAATGAAACACAAAGAGTTAAAAGAAATGTTTAAGGTAATAGAAGCTGTTTCTCACGGACCAAAAGCCTTGTTTGTTATGGGGCAAACCACAAAGTTAAAAACAGTAGATTTAACTTTTGAAAAAACAAAACCAGAATAAGTATTACTAAATTTTTGTATTTAATTTGGTTTGGACTAAAAATAATTTTGTTTTTATGTAAAAGTTGTAGTTTAACTTAAATAATAAATGCAACTTTTTATCAATTTATTTATCCTTTTGGTGTAAATATCCTAATTATAAATAAATTTATTTCACATGAAAAAAACATTATTATTTCTATTTGCAATTTTTTTTGCTAATCTTTTAGTTGCTCAAGAGTTATCTTTTACTTATAATTTTGACGACTATAAAATATCATCAAAAAATGAGTTTCAGCTCATAAGTTTTGAAAACACAATGCAATTTGCCAAAGTAGGCGAACCGATGTTGCCATATCAATCGGTAAAATTGCTCCTGCCTCCCGGAAAAACTGTTGATTCTTACGACATTGTTTACGAAAATGAAATTAATATTGAAGGGAAATTTAAACTGTTTCCAAAGCAATATGTAAGACCTGTTTCCTCAAACGAAAATAATAGTTTTGTTATAAATAATGAAGTTTATAACAGCCAAAATTATTCTACAAAAGAGAATGTAACAAGCACCGTTGAATTTATGAATGGCTATGGCTTCTTTTTAACTTCAATAACACCAGTAGTTTACAATCCTTTAAAACAAAAAATTTCTTATTATAAAAAAGTTACTATAAATGTAAAATATAAAGAAGATAAGAAATCAAACAATGCTTTAAATAATCTAAAATCAAGTGAAAATATTTTAGAGCAAGTAACTAATTTTGCACAAAATCCTGAAATTTTAAATTTGTATCCAAAACAAAAAACTATAAATAATTATCAAGTTCTTATCGTTACAGGAGACAGTTTTAAAGACAAATTTGACGACCTTCAATATCACTATCTTACAAGAGGTTTAAAATCCCAAATTATTACAGTAGAGGAAATTGAGGCTTCATACTCTGGCGTAGATGCTCCCGAAAAAATTAGAGATTATATCAATAATGAATATCAAAACAATGGCATTGAATACGTATTGCTTGCTGGCGATGTTGATGTTGTTCCTTACAGAGGTTTTTACTGCTCGGTTCAGTCAAGTTCTGTTTATAGTGATGATAATATCCCTTCCGATTTATACTATTCATGCTTAGATGGTTCGTGGAACGACAACAACAATGAATTGTGGGGAGAAATTGGCGAAGACGATTTGCTTCCAGAAGTTGCAGTTGCCCGATTATCATTTAGCAACGATACAGATTTTGATAATATGCTAAATAAATTCTTCTCTTATCAAAACAATCCTGTTGAAGGTGAGTTGAATAACCCATTGCTTGCAGGCGAATTTTTATACGACGACCCTATCAGCTGGGGAGCAGATTATCTTGATTTACTAATTGGCTATCAGGACGAAAATGGCTATCAAACAACAGGAATCCCAGAAGCCCACCCTTATGTAACTATGTATGACAGAGACGACGAATGGACTCCAAGCGAATTAATTTCTGAAATAAATGAAGGACACTCTTTTATTCATCATTCGGGGCATTCAAACACAACATATACAATGAGATTATATTCTTCGGATATTACTTCTTCAAATTTTAGCCAAGTAAATGGAACAGACCATAACTATTCTTTGCTTTACACACATGGCTGTATATGTGGAGATTACGCTGCCGAAGATTGTATTGGAGAAGAGATGGTGAAAATAGATAATTTTCTTGTAGCATTTGTTGGAAATTCAAGATATGGGTGGTTTAACGAGGGGCAAACAGAAGGTCCTTCTGAGCACTTGCACAGAGAATTTGTAGATGCTTTATATGCTCAAAAAGAAAACAGAATTGGCAAAACTCAACTTTTGTCAAAAGCAAATACTGCACCTTGGGTAACTGCTCCCGGACAACACGAAGAGGGTGCAATACGCTGGTGTTTTTATGATAATAATGTATTAGCAGACCCAACTTTGCAAATTTGGACAGACGAGCCAATTGATATAAATACAACTTTTGATGAAAATGTGTCTTTGGGAGAAAACTACTCGCTTACTATAACAACAGATGGGCAACCTGCCGAAAATTTGACTTGTGTAATTATTCAAAATAATAATTTACTTGGTGTTGGACTTACCGATGCAAGCGGAAATGCAAATTTTAATATAGATTATCAAAATGCAGAACTTGGTGATGCTGAGCTAATTATAACTGGTTATAATTGTTTAAAAACAGTTTATCCTGTAAATATTTTGCCAAGCAACAACGCCATTATTTCTTTAGATTCTTACGAAATTACTGATAACAACAATAACTTGCCAGATTATAACGAAAATATTTTGTTTAACGTAACTTTACAAAATTTAGGCTTGGCAGAGGCAACAAATATTAATTTAACGCTTTCGTCCAACGACCAATATTTAACAAACTCCTATTGCTATGCAAATATTGCTTCAATACTTGGAGAGTCCACAGAAACTTCTACTGGTGAATTATGTATCTTAATAAATAACAATGTGCCTAACAACCATAAAGCTATCATTAGCTTAAACATTGTTTGCGACCAAGGAAGTTGGACAAACGATTTTGAAATTACAATAAATGCTCCTGAAATGGAATTTGGAAATTTAGAAATGACAGAGGTAGCAGGAAATAATAATGGCATTTTAGATGCCAATGAAACTATGGAATTTGATTTTGAAATTTTAAATTCAGGACAAGCTATTTCGCCAAACACAACAGTAACTTTAAGTTGTGATAACAACAATATTTCATTTGAACAAGCCTCATTAAACCTTGAAGAGTTAAATATTTCGGAAATTAAACAAGCCGTTTTTAGTATCAGTTCAAATTCCGAAATTTTAGAAGGAGACCAAATAGTTTTTACTTGTGATATTATTTCAGGCGAATATTCTGCTCAGAAAAATTTCACAATCACCGTAGGGCAACGAAAGGAAGATTTTGAATCGTCAGATTTTAGTCAATATAATTGGCTTTTTGATGGCCAAGCTGATTGGCTAATTTCTAATACTGTATATAATTCTGGACTTTATGCTGCAGAATCTGGAAATATTACAGACGATGAGACATCTATTTTGAAAATATTTGTAAATATTGGAATTGAAGGTGAATTGAGTTTTTACAAAAAAGTATCATCGGAAGAAGATTATGATTTTTTAACTTTCAAAATTGATGGTTTAGAACAGGAAAACTGGTCTGGTGAAATTGACTGGACGCAAAATACTTATAATCTTGCTACCGGAAGTCATACATTAGAGTGGATTTATTCAAAAGATTTTTCTGTATCTACTGGGCAAGACAAAGCATGGGTTGATGATATAATTTTCCCTCCATTTGCAAGTGATGCTACTGTTATTCAGACAAATATAACAAATGATATTGTTGCATATCCAAACCCATTTACTAATGAAGTAAACTTTGCTAACAACGAGGAATTTATTAAAATTGAGATTTTTAACAACAAAGGACAGCTTATAGAAATTATTGAAAATAGTGAAAAACCAACTTGGAATAGTTCTAAAATTCAAAAAGGAGTTTATTTTTATAAAATAATAAAAAATACTGGAAATATAACAGGAAAACTAATAAAAATTTAGTATAATTTAGGTTTACAGTTAAATTGAGTAGAGACGTTGCTTGCAACGTCTCTACAAATTTTTAAATTAATTTCCAATTAAAATAAAAGAAGACCAAAAAAATGGGTGTGCATATTTTCCTTCTTCAATAATTTGCAATTTTGCTTTATATAGAGCGTTAGAAAATTCCGGCATATTGTCAAAATTTTTATTTTCTTCAAGAATATTATCATAAAATTTTATCATAACTTCTGTAGTTGCCTTGTCGGAAACTTTCCACAGCGAAAGAACCATATTTCGTGAGCCTGCATACATAATTGCTCTTGATAATCCTATAACTCCCTCTCCCTTAGATATTTTACCAAGAGCTGTTTCGCATGCAGAAAGCACCACTACATCAGAATTTAATTCTAAATTGTAAATTTCTCCTGCATAAAGAATACCATCATTTTTTGAATTTGGTTTGTGGGAAAGCAAAATTGCAGATAGTTCAGGCATATCTGGGTTTACAACCCCATGTGTGGCAATATGCAGAATCTTATAATTTTTTAAATCTATATTTTGCTTAAATTCTGTTTCATTTGCAAATTTATTTAGCCTTGAATCTGCAATATATTTTTTATCTTGAAAATTTTTCTGGATAGAATTTACTTCTAATTCTGTTCCTTCAATCGTTTCAACATAACTGTTGTTAAACAAAAGTTGGTTGTCTGCCTGAAAAACTGGAGCAATACCAAACCAATCTTTACTCGGTCTATTTTGGGCATATTGGCTTTTGTTATTAAAAATAGAATAATACAAATTTGCCGAATAACTATAAGAAATGTTGTATTTTTTTATAAGAAAAGGAAAATCTACATATTTTTTCAATTCACCCGTATATTCTTCGCTAAATAATGCTTCAAACGAAATTGTGCCAAGTTGTCCATCTGGAATCACTAAGAGTTTGTTTATTTTTTTAGGAAAACTTATCGGAATTAATTGATTATAAAGAATATAAGCTAAATCTTGATACATTTGCACGTCTTCGGGATAATATGATAGAATAACATTATTAAAGATTTCAATATTTTCGTCAAAATCCTCTATTTTAGATGTTTTATATATGTTCAAATCTTTTTTCGTTATTACAAATAAAAAAATATCATTTTCTCCTATAAAATAATTTAACATTGCCGTATTTTCATTAATTAAATTTTGCAAATCATTAATTGTAACAAATTTAGTATTATATTTCATTTCATAGTATTTGGGATAATTTTGCTCAAAAAAGCTGATAAGTTCCACATATTCATTATTATATTGAAATAATTTGTCTCTATAAAACTGTTCTTTCCCAAAATCGGAAAGTTTGGCAAGTTGTTCTTCGTAATAAGTTATTTGCATTCTCAAAGATTTTTCCTTATCTAAAAGACTATCAGGTATTCCTGCAAATTCTTTGGCTTTGGAGTCTGCAAGGGCTTGCAAAAGTGTTCCAGATTTATTTCTTTCCGAAAAATAAAATGCAAGTTCGTTGTAATTCTTTTTTTTAGTTTTGCTATAAATTACCATACAGGTAGTTATGGCATGTTCATAAATTTCGGCAGTAATTTCGCCAAGTGCTATTTTGTCTTTTTCGGAGGTTGTTGTTGTTCTCATTATTGTTACCAAAGAGTCGCAAGAAAGAAAGGAGTTTAATGCAGATTCTAAGTCAGTTAGCTTGCCTTCATTTTCATATTTTAAATAGAAGGCTCTGCCTTTTCCATGCAAAGTTCTTAAAAAACGAAAGCTGTCGTAAAATTTTGAAACAGGAGGATTTATTTGATAATCAGTATTTTCAAAATTAGAAACATTAGAAATAAGTGCATATTGATAATTTTCTAATGCTTTTTGGTGGTCGTTTTTTTGATAATGAATGTTTGCAATATTTAAAAAAGGCTCAACAAGATTTGGGTGATGCCGTCCAAAAATATTTTGATTTATGGAAATTGCTTTATTAAAGTTAGTTATAGCTTTTTCGTTCTCTTGCTGGTTAAAATACATGCTACCAATATTGGTATAAATTGAAGCAATTTCTGGATTAATGTCGCCAAAATTTTCTCTTCGTATTTTTAATGCAATTTCATAATATTCAGCAGCTTGGGAATAACGTCCTTGTTTTTCACAAACAATACCAATATTATTATAAACAGCAGCCACTTCTGGATGGCTTTCGCCAAGATAACTTTTATATATTTCAAGTGCTATAAAATAATATTGTATAGAATAGTCTAAATTGTCTTCTTTCATAAAAATTACTCCAAGGTTTACGTAATCGTCGGCAACATTGAGGTGATTTTCTCCATAAAGAACCTTCTTAATTTCAATAGATTTTAGAATATAATCTTTGGCAGTTTCATATTCTTTTTTATCAATATAAGCATTGCCAATTCCACTGTAGGCATTAGCAACTTCCTCGTTATTTTCGCCGTAATTTTCCAGCATTAAATCTATTACAATTTGTTTATATTCAATGGCTTTATCATATTCTCCTCGTCCGCTATATATGTTTGCAATATTGGTGTAAGCAAGGGCATTTTGAGGAGCTTTTTCGCCAAGCAAACTTTTGGTTATAGATAGACTTTCGTTATAAAAATTTAATGCTAATTCGTATTCGCCAATTTTGGTATAAACATTTGCCGTGCTATTGTAAATTTGAGCAACTTCAACAGAATTTTCTCCAAACAACACACTTTTTAAATTTAATGATTTATCAAAATAGTAAATAGAATTATCTGGCTCACCTTTTTGGAAATAGGCTTGTCCAATAGAGTGATAAACTGCTGCAACAAAGTTACTTGTGTCTCCAAATACTTCTGCACTTTTTTCCTCAATGTCAAGTAAATGTTTTAGCGAATTGTCGTAATCTGCATTGTAGTTCATTAAATTTGTGGCAGAAAATTCGCAAATTAAATAATTTTTCCAAACTTCATATTTTTTGTAAATTTTAGAAGCCTCTAAGTAATTAGAAAGAGCTTCGTCCAACTTTGCCTCCTGTTCATATTGTCTGGCATTGTCAAAAAATGTTCTGGCACTTGCCATTTCCTCTTCTTGTGTCTGAGAATAAGATAGATGGCTTAATAATAATAGTAATACTACGACAAATAAAGATTTAGTTTTCATGTTCTTTTTTTTATATTTAATCTACTATGAAAAAAAATAATATTGCTTGTTAATCATTTGTTTTTTATTATATTATATTGTTTTAAATCGTGCAATAAAATTTTTAATAATCAAAAAAAAATCTTAATTTTTAATTATTAATTTAAAATTCTTAATTTAGCAAATTGTTATTTTACGATTTTATAATATAAAAAAAATAATTTAATAATACAAATACAAAGATAATATTATTTTATAAAAAAACTTTTTACTTTTGTGTTTTTAAAATAAAAAAAATGAATAAAGATTTTTTTAGAAATGCGATGAACTCTGGCTTAATAATAGGTGGAGTGGTAATAATATATTATATTTTTTTATATTTTTATGGGGTAAATATTTATGAACCTCAAAAAGAATCTAATAATATAGGAAAAATAGATTATATAATTATAGCGATGGGAGTTTTTTTTGCTATAAAAACTTATAGAGATAGAGAATTAGATGGCCTAATAAGTTATAAGGAATCATTGTTTTTTGGCACAGTAACTGGCTTTTTTGCATCTATATCAATAACTCTTTATGTTGTTGTTTTTTTTAAGTTTATTTCACCTGAAACCTTTCAAGGAATGTATATAATAGCAGAAGAACAGATTGTAAATCAGAGTATTACACAAGCTGAAAAAGATACTATAATGAATATGTCAAAGAAATTAATTTTTCCAGCAATAATAATGGCAACAATTTTTGGAAACACATTTATTGCATTTCTCTACTCAGTATTTGTTTCTTTTTTCATGAGAAAGAAATAAAATATTTAATTTAATGTTGGATTTAAAAAAAAGAAAATTCAGCGATTAACAGAAAAACTAATCAATTAATAATAAATGGATTTATCAATAGTAATACCTTTATACAATGAAGACGAATCGTTGCGAGAGCTTACCGAATGGATACATAAGGTAGTAACAGACAATAAAATAAGCTACGAAATAGTTTTTGTAGATGATGGTAGCAACGATAATTCTTGGCAAGTAATAGAACAACTTGCGTCTGAAAAATACAATATAACTGCCGTAAAATTTAGACGAAATTATGGAAAGGCTGCAGGTTTGCAAAGCGGATTTACTGCAGCAAAAGGTGATGTTATAATTACAATGGACGCAGATTTGCAAGACAGCCCCGACGAAATTCCAGAGCTTTTTGATTTGATAAAAAATCAAGGATTTGACCTTGTATCTGGCTGGAAAAAAAAGCGTTACGACCCAATTTTGTCTAAAAACTTGCCAAGCAAATTATTTAATTTTGCTGCAAGAGTTATGTCTGGACTAAAATTACACGATTTTAATTGCGGACTAAAAGCATACAGAAATTCTGTTGTTAAAAGCATTGAAATATACGGAGATATGCACAGATATATTCCCATTTTGGCAAAAAATGCCGGCTTTAAAAAAATTGGCGAAAAAATTGTAATACATCAAAAAAGAAAATATGGAGTAACAAAATACGGAATGAGCCGATTTATTAACGGATTTCTTGACCTTATTTCTGTTACTTTTATGACTAAATTTGCCAAAAAACCAATGCACTTTTTTGGTTTACTCGGTTCACTTAGTTTTTTGGTTGGTTTCGGAATTTTATTATATTTTTCTATCACAAAAATATTTTTTCAAGTTTACAATATGACAGACCGACCTCTTTTTTATTTCGGACTATTAAGTCTATTGTTTGGAACTCAACTGTTTCTAACAGGTTTTATTTCCGAAATAGTTTCTCGAAGTTCTTCAGACAGGAATGATTATATTATTGAAAAGAAAATTTAATTAAAAAAAATGAAACCTTCATTGAGATTAATTGCATAGCAATTAACAATAGCTTACACATTAAAAATTCTCTGCACAAGGAGATTATTAAAATAATTTTAAAACAGATGAAAAATAAAATATTATTAAGTTTAATTTTTGTAGTTGTAGCACAACTTACTTTTGCACAAGATTTTAAATGGAAGGTTGAAGTTCCAAGAGTGGATTCAAGTGGATATTACAATATTTTTTTGCGACCAGAAATAACTGCAAAATTGAATAAAAAATTTTCAGATATTAGAATTTTTGATAAGCAAAATAATGAAGTTCCATACATCAGGCTTTCCGAAGACGACCAGTTTAAAACAGCCAAGCGTAGCGAATTAGTTATTATGCAGAACGAACATAAAATGGCAAAAAAATATACAATGGCTCTTATTCATAATCCAGAAAAAATTGAATTTGAGAATTTTGTATTGATAATAGAACAAACCGATGCCGAAAAATGGATACATCTTAGTGGTAGCAATGACCTTAAAAATTGGAATATTTTGAAAAATAATACTCGCTATCAATCAGAATTTAGTGATTCTGCAACTGCCGAAATTCGTATGTTGGATTTGCCAAAAACTAATTACGAATATTATAAATTACTTATTTTTGATTATAATAAAGAAGTTATTAATCTTGAAAAAGTAATTACTTATAAAACTATAAAAAAACAAAAAGAATATACAGAAGTTATGCAACCTTCTTTTTATCAGAATGATACGACGGAGAAGACAAGAACTCTCTTAAAAATAAATTTTGCAGAAATGCAATATATTGACAAAATTGTTTTTGAAATTTCTAACCCAAAACATTATTTGCGAAAAGCAGAACTTACTAAAAATGATACAACTACTGGCAAAAAAATACGAATAGACTATCACGATTCCAAACAAAAAGATTTTTATCTTTGTTCTGATAGCACAAATGAGCTTATGCTTTCTAAATATACCGCAAAAGAACTTTATTTGGTTGTGGAAAATAATGACGACATAAATCTCACATTTTCAAATGTTAAGGCTTATCAGGAAAATGAATACCTAACAGCATTTTTGGAAAAAGGCAAAAAATATTATATTAATTTTGGAAACAAAAATGTAGAAGTTCCTATTTATGACCTGAAATTTTTCAGAAGCAAAATTCCTGAAAATAAGCCTACTTTGTCTGTTTCTGAAATAACTCAACTTATTGATGATAAAGATAAAAACAATGGTTCAATATTCGTAAAACCATTTTTTCTTTGGATTGCTTTTGGAATAGTTGTCGTTATTTTGGCACTAATTTCAATAAAAGTTTTTAGAAATAACGACAGCTACGAAAAAGACGAAGAGTAATATATTTTTATAGCAAAATTAAAAATCTAAATTAAGCGAAAAATAAAATTGGCGAGGGTGAGTGTAATTTCCTTCCACTCCCCAAGCCCAATCTAATCGGAAAAAATATCCAAAAAGTTTGCTTCTAAGTCCCCAGCCGTATCCCATAACAAATGGTGGTCGGTCCACATCTATGGTTACGGTAACAGAGCCGTTTTCTACAATTACCTGATTATAAGCATTATCTTCGTCAAAAGGAGAAATTCCAGACCAAGCAGAGCCAACGTCAAAAAATCCTACTACCTGAAAATTATTGAAAAAATCGGAGCTAAGCGGACGGTTTGCAAAATATCTAATTATTGGAAATCGTAGTTCTGTGTTGGACAAAGCAAAAGTATTTCCATTTCTAATATTTTGTCGGAAGCCTCGCATATTTGTTGCAACTGCCTGATATATATAATTTTCGTCTGGATTAATATTTACTGTTGGGTCAAAAACATATTGTTCTTCGCCAAGCATTGCCATCAAAGAATACCAATTATCTACGCCTCCAAGATAATAAATTAGTTTGCCTGAACCAAGTGAAGTGCTTGCGGCAAAGCGTGTTGCAAAAATAAGATTTCTATGTATCTTTTTATAATATCTAAAATCTGCTCCAAAAATTCCTATATATTCAAAATCGCCATGTGTTTTTTGATGAAATTCGCTAAAAATTTTATATCGCAAACCATCATATAAATTTATACCAAGATTTCTTGTATTATCAAAAATAAATTCGGCTTTTAGGCTTGCAAAAACATTATAATTAATATCAGCTACAAGAGTGTTCCAGTCTTTTGAGAGGTAGTAGCTTTTGTCAAAACGAATATTTGAAGTTCCTTTAATAGAGGCTGTTTGACTAAAAGGATAACGAAGGATATACATTAATTCGTTTGTAATTGTTTTTGTTTCAGGTCCATACCAATCCAGTTCTTCATTTTTGTAGCTTGTGCGATAGTAAACAAGTTGCTTGTCTAATCGTTTGCTCAGATTTTCTATACTCAAAATGTGTTCGTAAGAATTTAGACTAAATCCAATTTTTATTCCCCCCGTAATTTTATAGTCTTCAAAAAGTTCGTTTACACTCATCTTTAAAAACATGTTCATGCCGGGATTAAAATAATATGCCTTACCCGTAAACGTTTGATATGATTGATTTAACATTCCAAAATCTACTTGGCTCAAAATGTCGTCCATGTAAAAAGTTGTTTGATAATATAAAGATTGAGGAAAACGTTCGGCAATTTTATTGTTTTTTTCAAGGTCTCTTTTGTGTTTTAAATAATATAATCTATATATTGTATCTCTCTCTATTTCAAATGTATAGTTAGTAATATCTATTAAAGTGCTGTCTGGATTTTGATAATTTGAAGGTAGCTCATAGTCAAGGCTATCAATTTTTTGTTGTTCTAAAATATCTTTTTGTATTTTGTCAGCTTTTAAACTGTCTTTTAAATAAAATGCTCTATCTTGTTTTTTGCGAAGGTCTGTTTTTTTATAATTTTTTATTATTGATGGATTCTTTTTTGTGTCAAAATCGCTTAAAAACATATAATACTTATTATTTGTGAAAATAAGTTCTGCTATTTTATTTGTTTTGGGATTAATGTCGTAAGAAATAATATTTCGGCTGTAATTACTTATAGGATAATTTGTTGTAAAATATTTATAATGAATAGTAGTGTCTATATGACTAATTGTGCTGTCGTAAGTTGCAAGATGTTTGTTAATTATTCCGTTGTCGTCGCTTAAAAACAGGTATTTATTTTTATCTAATTCAATAGGTTGGGTTTCATTTACATAGTTTGTATTTGTGATTCTTGTTAAAACAGGATTTTCGTTTTTTAAATCATATACAAAAATGTCATAAAAATTTGATGTTTTTGCATGGTCTTCGTAGTGTATTTCAGCTTTTAGTGTGTCGGAAATTCTGTTTGAGCTAAAAATTATTTTTGATGAATTTTCTATAAAATGAGGATTTAAGTCATCTGCGAGGTCGTTGGTAATTTGCTTAAAAGTTCCGTTGCCTACATCGTAAACAAAAATGTCTGTATATCCGTCTTTTACAGCAGATAGCACAATATATCGTCCTCTGTCTGAATAAGAATAATCTGAAACTTTTGATATTCTGAGCAAAGTTCTTTTTCGGTATTCGTCTGTTTCTGGCAGGTATTGTGTGAAGATAATATCACCTTTTTCTTCTGTAATAAAGCTAATTACAGTCCCCGTAGGATGCCATGCAATTAGTGGATACGAAAAATCTGTTATTTGTTCCAATTTTTGTCCTTCAACATATATTTTCTGTTTTTTTTCTGTATCTAAATCTTGAATAAAAATTTTATATTTTCCCATTGTATTTGTAACAAATGCAACTTGATTTTTTTTAGGATTTAGTTTAACTTGCTGATATACAGCATTTTTATTTACTCGTTTTTTTATTATTTTATTATCTGGTAGAGTTTTATTTTCGTCTTGGTCTTGGTATTGAATTTCATAAAAATTATACCATTCTGGTTTTAACTGCCTGATAGACATGCCTGTAACATAGGAAAAGCCACTGTTTGCATTTTTGTTTATTCGTGTAAAATATATTACATTTGAAATTGCATCTTCTCCATAAGTTTGTGCGATAAAATACCAAAAAGAGTGTCCCATTTTTGCTGCTTCTTTTCCTGTAAGATGGTTAAAATTACTGTATTTCCCGCTCATAATACCGTCTTTTACAGTATTTTCTATTTCAAAATTCCAATCATTAGCAGCATATTCTATCAATCCTTTTTCAAACCATTCTGGAACAGTTATTAGCGTAGAATTTGCTACTTTATCTTTAAAAGCACTTCCATAAAGCATTTCTTTTAATATTACTTCAGAAATTACTTTTCTTATTTGTAATTTGAATTGGTCGTGGTTTTCTTCGTAGTATATAAATATCTTATTATCATTTATTTGAGTTGTGCCTCCTGTGTTAAATTCCACATTTTCGCTTTCAAGTCCAATGTTGCTTTGCTTAAAATCTGTTTGTTTGTTATATACCAAAATAATTAGTCTTTTTTGTAGTTTGTATCCAAAAAACTGTTCTAATTCTGGAATAATTTCTTCGGTATATTCGGCTGTAAATTGAGCTAATTCTCTTCCTCTATCATAAAAATATATGTCATAATTGTCGTATCTGTAATACAACCAATTATAGTTTCGGTATTGAATCCTATTTTTGCCAAAAGTCATTTGCAAGCCATTATAAAACTGTGCATTAGCTCCCATAGCAAATAATAAAAATATTGATATCGTTAATATGAAATGTTTCATGTTTTTTTACTTTTATAATTTTTAATAAATTATTTTTAGGATAATTAAATACGTTCTAATTCTTCTCCACAATTTTTACAATAATTAGCATCGTGTTCATGATTGTCGGAGTTGCAATTTACACAAGTTTTTGTTGGTTTTTCTTTACAGTCTAAATTGTTTTTTTCGTTTTTGGCATTCACCATTTCTGCACTCACAATTCCGGTAGGAACTGCAATTATTGCGTATCCAAGAATCATTATTATGCTTGCAATAAATTGCCCTAAATTTGTTTCAGGAGAAATGTCGCCATAGCCAACAGTTGTTAAGGTTACTATTGCCCAATAAATTGAACGAGGAATTGACGTGAAGCCATGTTCTGCTCCTTCTACATAATACATTAATGTTCCAACAATTACAACAATAATAATTATTGCATAAAGAAAAACTCCTATCTTTCGTTTGCTTGTTTTTAGTGCAAGCAAAAGGCTATTTCCTGCATCTTCATATAAAGATATTTTGAGAACTCTAAAAACTCGTAACAACCTTAAAGACCGAACAATAGCAAGAAAATGTGTGCCAGTAAAAAATATTGCAATATAAGTTGGAAGAACGGACAACAAGTCAATTATTCCATAAAAACTTGTTATATATTTTATTGATTTTCTTGTTATTATTATTCGTAAAATGTATTCTATCGTAAAAATTATTGTTATCACCCACTCGCTGATATGTAATAAGTTACCGTATTTTAATTCTACACTTGTAATACTTTCAAGCATAAAAATAAGGATACTGAAAATTATAGTAATAAGCAAAAAAACATCAAAAGTTTTGCCAGCAAAAGTATCGGTGCCAAAAATAATTCTGTATAAAATTTGTCTTGTTCTATTCATTTTTATTTTAATTTCCTATTTCAAAACCTACCCTGTTTTTTATAGAACGTCCAAGTGTTAGCTCGTCGGTGTATTCCAATTCATCGCCAAAAGCTACTCCACGAGCTATTGTAGTTATTTTTACATCAAATTTAGAAATTTTTTTGAATAAATAAAAACTTGTTGTATCGCCTTCCATAGTGGTATTTAGGGCAAAAATAATCTCTTCGGGCTTATTTTTTTCTATTCTCTCAATAAGTTCGTTGATGAAAAGGTCGCTCGGTGCAACTCCATTTAAAGGAGAAATTATACCTCCCAAAACGTGATAAACTCCAAAAAATTGCTGAGTATTTTCCAATGCAATAACATCTTTGATGTTTTCTACAACACATATTATTTTATGATTTCGTTTTGTATTTGAACAAATATTGCAAACCTCGTTGTCCGAAATATTTTTACAAATTTTGCAAAAACGAACTCCCTCTTTCATTGTAGTAAGAGAATTGGTAAAGCCCCCAACCACCTCCTTGGGCTGTTTTAAAAAATGCAAAACAAGACGCAAAGCTGTTTTTTTTCCTATTCCGGGGAGTTTGGCAAATTCGCCAACTGCGTCAGATAGCAAAACCGACGAAAAATCAGTTTCCATTAATTTAATTTTAGATTATTGAATTTTTAAAAAGCAAAGTTAGTAAATTCAGAACAATTTGCAATTTTGTAACATATTTTTCTTTCCAATTTATAAAAATAGAAAAAAAATATTAATTTTGTATTGTTTAAAAATAATAACAAATAAATATATGGAAACTTCTTTTGATACTCAAATTCAATTTTTAGAATATAATTTATTAAATAATTCTAAAATTTTTTACACACCACTTGATTTTGACTTAGAAAACTTTGTTCAAAAAATAGCTTATTGGCTTGAAAATGAGCAAGAACGAAAAACAAAAATTGACGAAATTAATAATATCAAAATTATTAATTATCAACTACGTGGTGGGCTGAAAAATACGCTTGGTCTTGCCGGAAAATTTCAATTATTTTTATTGATAAAAGATAATAAATTAATTTATGAAATAAAACCAACAAAATGGCTAAATGATTGGAATAAAAAAGAAAGTTCATTTGATTTCAAAAAATTTGTTCAAAATTCTATTGAAGCAGAAATTACAGAATGGACTGCAAATTACCTAATTAACCAATATTTTTCAGATAAAAAAGATTTTATTATTTCAGAAAATAATCGTTATATTGAAAATATTGATAAAAAAGAAAAACTTTGGTTTTATGATAATCAAAAAGAAGGTGAAATTTTGCTTGCATTTTTAAATATAGATTCTGTAAAACAAATTTCGGGAGTAGAAACGCCTAATAATGAGCTTAAATGGAAATATTTATTAACAAATAAAAATTCCAAAATTGTTGGTTTTAATTCCAAAATAGAAGAAGTAGAAAGTTTTGATATTTCTGACAAACAAATGATAATTAACAAAGGACTAACAAAAGATACGGTGGAAGTTGGTAGTTATCAATGGGTTACAACTATGGGAAATGCCAAGTTTTATAGAGAAATTTATAAATATGTAGATTTTGAAGCAAATCAAAAATTGTATGAAATTGCAAAACAAAATTGGCTGTATTCAAATAAAGAGGCTTATAGCTTTGTTTCTAACTTGTTAGGAGAGCTGGTGGATTTAAGAAATAATCCATTTGATGAGCTTTCGCTGTTTTTTATAGAATATTTGCACGAGGACAAAAATACTGTTTTTGAAAATTTAACAAAAGATGAAAAATTAAGCAAATTAATAACAAAAGTTGTTAATTATGAAGATGTTGAAGACCAACTTTTGACATGGAAAGACGATTGGAAATTATCTACAAATCAGGAAATTACAATTTTAAGGCTAATTTTAGAATTTGCCGAAAACGATACACAATTATTAAAAATTTTACAATTTCATTCGTCAATAAGAGATAAGTTTTTGAAATTAGAAAAAGATAATTTGAATATAATTATTTTTGAAATTGAATATTGTAAACACTTGATAGAATGTAATCAAAAAACAGAAGCAACAAAAATTCTAACTAAGCGGCTCAAAGAATTGCCAGACGAAACTTTGTCGGATTTGTTGCCGTCAGAAGATATTGACCCAACAAGCAATGCAAGCGGGCAGCTGCTCAAAGTGTCTTTGTTAGAGCTACTTGCAAAATCAGAAGATGTAGAAAAATCGGTTTCACGTTTGTTGGAAATTACAATGTTGCAGCCACTTTCCAAAAATCGCTTAGACAACTTGGCATCGGTTGCTACAAATGATTTGAAGCAAAAAACACAGATAATCAGAGATTTATTAGAGCCAGAAGCCATTGGCACAGCCGATTCAACTTTTGAAGATGTAAAATATCAAAAACTGAATAAAAAAGAAATTGAGCAAAAACTCAAACACCCTGCAACCCGAAAAGGTGGCATGTTTGGCTCTTTGCAAAATTGGATTGCAAATGTAAAAATACCTGATTATACTGTTATAAAATCTTATTCTGAGCCTCTTACGTCCCGAAAATATCCTGAAATTTCAAATATTATTACAGACATAAAAGTTGCTTTTGGCTTAGATGGTATAGAAACTTATATTTCTCATGGAGATAAGTCGGTGGGAATCATGAGTTTTGAAGGCACTCCCTCATTTCTGATAGTTGGTAGCGAACATTTGGACGAAGAGTCTCCTTATTTTCTTAATTTTTCGGAATTAGAATTTGTAATTGGCTTAGAATTAGCACATTTGTATTTTAATCATTCACGCATAACGTCCTCCGATGTTTGGCGAGGTGCTATGGAAAAAGGCTCGCTTGTGCTTGATACTCTGCTTAGTGTGATTCCTTTTGTGGGGAGTGTTGGTAATGCAATAAAACATATTCCAAAACTTAGCTTGCTGGCAGAATTTACTCAAAATAGTTCTAAAATTTCACAAATTGGCTCAAAAAGTTTGAAGGTTTTGGAAAAAACTTCTTTGGCTGTAAATTTATTGGATAAAATTAAAAGTAGCGACGATAAAACCGAAAAAAAACAGGAACTTATCGCAATAGCAAGAATGTTGCAACTTACTGCAGACCGCTCTGGACTTCTTTTTACTGGCGATTTGAAATCGGCAATTAGAACAATTTTTTTAACATCAAAAACTTATGCCCAAGAGTTTGACGTGGCTAACAGATACGGAATTAACGAATATTTGCTAAGTAAAGATAGCGAAGGAAATTACAAAAATCAAGAGCTTGCCATACGCTTTGCAAGTTTGTTTTCGTTCTATTTGTCAGATGATTACGATGAATTGAGAAAAATATTGATAAAAACAAAATAACTTTTTCATAACTGTCAGACACTTGTAAAGTGTCAGACAGTTCTTTATTTTTTTATTATTGAAATAATAACGTAGCTGAAAATTATTAAAATTATTGCCCAAGCCTGAAACAATATTATCAATAAAATTGAAAATGCTAAGAAATTGTAGATCAGTTTATTATTGTTGTAGTTGAAG
>Ga0193956_1000364_pt1 | contig 21436 bp, 14 predicted proteins | sample BB_7_MG_FD_140358 | JGI IMG/M metagenome (GOLD analysis project Ga0193956, IMG submission 140358) | Microbial mat bacterial communities from the Broadkill River, Lewes, Delaware, United States - BB_7_MG | ecosystem: Environmental > Aquatic > Freshwater > River > Microbial mats | place: USA...
TGCCTATCATGCTCATAAATGCTCCGGGAACTCCGTGTCCGGTGCAATCTACTGCTGCTACAAAATGATAATTTTCTGCTTGGACATACCAATAAAAATCGCCTGAAACAATGTCTTTTGGTCTAAAAAGTATAAAGTTCTCAAAATATTTATCAATCCGTTCTTTGAATGGTAAAATTGCATTTTGTATAGTTTTGGCATATCTTATACTTCCATTAATAAGTTCGTTTTTATATGAAATAGCAATATTTTTCTCTTCAATTTCGTCGTTTTGTGCTAAAATTTCTTCGTTTTGAGACAATATTTCTTCGTTTTTTTGCATTAGTTCTTGCTCAATTTTTTTCAATTTTCGTATGTCGGAATCAATGGCAACCAGCTTGGTAATATTTCCTTCCGGACTAATTATTGGGGTTATTGTGGTTTGCGACCAAATTTGTTCTCCTGCTTTAGATTTAGTTTTAGATTCGTATATAACTGTTTTCTTTTCAGTTAGGCATTTATCTATTATTTTTGTTATTTCGGAGTTTGTGCTTAAATTTATTAAATTATTTCCATTTTCATTAATAAAATCTTCTAATTCGTATCCATATAAGCGAGTGAACCCATGATTTACCCATTCTATATTTCCCTCTTTGTCTGCTATAACAACAGCATTGTTTGTTTCGCTTGCCACAATAGATAATTTTTCTAATTCGGCATTAATAAGTTCCAACTCTTCCGACTGTGCAAGTATTTCTTCTTTCTGATTATTAATTCTTGCATTTTGAATTTTAAGAACTTCATTTGATTTTCGTTTTATGCTTAAAGAGCGATACAACAATATTGCAAGCCCAATAATTAAAACTAAAATACTTATAATTGAGATTATTAAAATGTTTTTTCGTCTTGATTCTTCAAATTTTATTTTTTTATCCTTTTCAAGAAGTTTAATTTTTTGTTCTTTTTTTTCGGTATCGTATTTTGTTTCTAAGTCGGCAATTTGTCCTTGCATTTCGTTGCTAAAAAGTGAATCTTTTAAAGCAACATATTTTCTATGATAATCAAGAGCTGCTTTGTAGTCTTTTGCAAGGTCGGCAGTTTTGGATAGCTCTAAAAACACTTCTTTTTGTATGTCATAAATTTTTATGCTGTCTGTCAAAATAAGTGCTTTATTTAGCAAATCTAATGATTTTTTATAATTCCCTTTTTCTCTGTAAACTACTCCAATTCTTGTAATTGTAGAAATTGAACCATACATATCGTTAATTTCGTCTGTTAGTTTTAACGATTTGTCGTAATATTCAAGAGCAAGGTCTAATTTGCTTTCAAATTCATAGACAATAGCAATATTATGATATAAATATGCAACTACCTGAATATTATTAAGTTCCTTATTTATTTTTAACGATTCAAAATAATAAAAAAGTGCTGAGTCTCTTTTTTCTTCTATATCGTAAATAATTCCTATATTATTAAGTGCCGATGCAATTCCTTGTTTGTTGTCTATTTCAAGATAAGTTTGATATACTTGTTTGAAATAATATAAGGATTTATTATAGTTTCCAAGTGCATTATGAATATATCCCATATCGTTGTAAACCATTGCTATACCGTCTTTATAATCTATTTCTTCAAATATTTTTGATGCTTGTTGATAAATTTCTAATGCTGTTGGATATTCGCTTTTGTTTTCAAAAATTCTTCCTTTTAGTTCTAAAATGTTTGCGTAAATTTTCTTATTTTCAACATTATTGTCATTATCTAATAATTGTGTGGCAGTTTTTTCTGCCTCTTCTACTGAAATTAAAGCCTCGTTGTAGTTTTGCAACAAATTGTAAACGCGAGATAAGTGTTTGTAGGCTATTGCCTTTTGTTTTAAATTATTATTTTCTGTTGCATTTTTTAAAGACCATTCTGCATACTGTTTTGCCGAATCTAAATCTGCATAAAGATATACTTCTGCAATTTGATTTAGTATTTCTGCTTTTTGGTTATTGTTAGAATTTTGTAAAACAGTTTTTAGACTATCAAGCTCATCTGCATATAAAAAAGTATTGGAGATAAAGTAAAATAATATAAGGATTAATGTTTTTTTCATGATTTTTTTTTTAGAAATTTCCTTATTTGTGGACAGTTTAATAATATGTTAGCAAATTTGATGCAATTATTTATTTATATATCAATAAAAACTGTTTTTATTTTAGCCCACGAGTTCAAGTGTGGGCTAAAATAAATCAAATAGTTATTTAATTATTAGTTTTTTTGCAAATTGTTTATCGTTTTCAATAATTTTAATAATGTAAATTCCTGATTGATTGTTTGATAAGTCAATATTATGATTAAAATAATTATTTTTTTGATAAATTATTTTTCCAGTAATATCTGATATTAAAATATTGCAAGGATTTGATGTTTCTATTTTAAAAATTCCAGATGTTGGATTTGGATATATAGTTATTTCGCTATCTATTTTATTGATATTTGTAATAATTTTTTGTCCGTATAAAATAAACGGCATTCCTTGTGGGGTTAAAGTTCCATCGTCCTCCCAATTCACCCAGCCTTCGTAACCAAGATGTAGTGCATTTCCGGTTGTTGTTTCACCGTCTATGGTAATAAAAGGAGTCCATGGTCCATTAATAATTTCGCCTCCCGACGACCAGTCTAACCAATAAGTTCCGGGAAGTAAATGTATTGCATTTTCTTGTTCAAAAGTTGTAACGCTTAGCATAATTGGTCTTTCGGTGTTTTGCAAATCGGTGTCGTAAACTCTGTAAATATCTGTCCATTTAGAGCCCGAAAGTATATTTTGGTCGTAAAAATCGTATAAAGTATCAGTCTCTTCTAAGTCTGGCGAGCCATCAAAAATTCTAAAATCAAGATAATTGATAGTTGGAACTGTGTCTGTTCCAGTTTGATAATTGTAAAAACCTATTGCTGTAATTAAAAATTCTTCTCCTTCTTCAATCGTAAAATCATCGGCGTTTCGGTATCCTATTTCCCAAAAAGTGTTATAAGAATAATTATACATTCCTAAATATGTTTGAACTTCACTTACATTTTTACCAAAAGCTCCCGCTCCTGTTTCTGTAATAATTGGTCCATTGTCGTAAATAATTTCGTCTAAAACGATTCCATAAACCTCTGCCGACATTTCATTATTATCTAAATTTATATCATTTTCCGAAATATTTAAAGAAATAGTGATGGTGTAATTACCATTTTCGGATAAATTTACGGTATTAGAAAACGTGTAAGGAAAAACTGAAAGACTTTGGATTGGGTAATTGTTGTAATTTTCTATAACAGTCTGTCCAATTTGTGTTCCTGTTGTAGCGTCAAAAACTTCGTAAGACATTGTTAGTCCGTCAGTAATTTCGTTGCCAAGATTTTTAACAGTAATTTTCACAGAGTCGGCAGTGGACAAAAAACCGCTTACTGGCGAATTTATGCTAAAAATAGAAATATCGTAGTCGGTGGTTTCTACGGGTGGAGTAAAGATGTAAGTAGTTCCGCTTGCTATAAGTGCCAGTGTTTCAGGAGTAATTGCATCATTTTCAGTTTCGCTCGAAGCTGTTGCTCCGTTTGTGTTGTCGGGTGTAATACTCACAAATTCAGTTAGTGGAGTGCCTTCTGCATTAATTCCTATAGATGTAGTAGAATATTCGCTCCAGTCTGCTGTTTGTGTTAGGTCTCCATAAATAAATAGGATTGAATTGTCTTGCTCAAATAATTTTACTTGAAAATTCACAACTCCTGCACTTACTCCCGTATTATCATATCTTCCAACGTTATAAAATTCTATTGTTAGAATTTTGTTGCCATCTGTTCCTTCTAAATAATAAAAAATTCCATCTCCCGAACCGCTGTTGTGGAATATTAAATCGTCCCATAATGGTGCTAATAAATTTGTAAAAGTTGTAGATTCTAAATCGTTTGTAGATTGACTAATCTGGCTACCAAGATTTACTGTTCCATTTGTGTTTACAGAGAAATCTGTATAAACAACCTGATTATAAGTAAAATCAAAACCTATTGAAGTAAGGTCTGTAACTCCATCGTCCCAATTGTTTGGGGTAAGAGCTGTTCCCGAAGAGCTTATGCTTGAATATGTTCCGGTTTCTTCGGCAAAATTATACAATGATAGTGCTTTGTTGTTTTGCGAAAATGTTGCAAAATAAAATAAAGAAATAATTACAGTTAGTATTATTTTTTTCATAATTTTAGGAGTTTAAATGAATGATAAAAAATTGAGTTTATTGTGTTTAAATTTTAATTAGCTTTCGCCTGATAATAAGTTCTTTAAAAAAAAAACATAAGTATTAATGTTAATTACAAACAGTTTTTTTTATTTATAGATAAAAACAATTTATAATATAAGTTTTATTCCGCTTTGCTTGTATTTACAGCTATTTTCATTTATTAAATAGTTTCAAAATTACTAATCATATTGTAAATTATTTTTTTGCGAAGGAACGAGTCAAAATTACTTCTAATTAATTTTAATTCATCTGCATCAATCTGATTTACAATGCTTTTTGTCTTTTCAGATAATTGTTCAAATATTGCTGTTTTTTTCTTAAAAAATAAATCTATTTTTTCGGAAATTGATAATTTTTTAAAATCATTTTGATTATTAAGCAAATGTAGTTTTATCGAAGGCTCTTCCTGCCGAGAAATTCCATGACCATCTCGTGTAATTAGTTCGTAATTTTGAGTGTTTTCTGCAATAAAAACAGTTTTTTGTGTTACCAAAAAATAAGGATTTATCATCGCCAGCACTCTTGTTGTTTGGCTTGGAATAACTATAAAATCTTGATTTTCAAAAATCTTCAATTTCTGAACATCAAGAAATATCTCTAATTTCTTTTTTTTATAATTTTTTATAAGTTCTAAAATTTCAGTTTTTTCATCAGCTTGAATATTATTATAATTTTCTATTGCATACTTCACATCTGATAATTTGAAATATTCATTAAAAGTAAGCACAGGCATTTTTCCAATATTATTTTTTGCAGAAATAAAATCCTGCATTTTTTGTCTAAGTTTTTCTATTTCAGGCAAATGCACAAGTTCCACTTTTTGGTCGTAGGGTGGCGTAGGGGCTGTATGACCACCTTCAAGCAGGCAAGCGATATAAATGTTGTAGCTTTCTAATCCTTTGTAAATAAATGGATTAATGATTGTTGCAGTAGTTTCGCCAGCACCAAAAGTATCTATTAATACAATATTTCTAATTCCTTGCAAATCGCCTAAAAAGGTATTAATTTTTTGATAAAAATATTTTTGAAATATTTGTTTTCGTTGCTCTTCTCCAACAAGTTTTTCTACATTGTCTTTAAGAGTTCTTGATACTTTTATATGTTTTATTTTTATTTCAGGAAAAATTATATGAAGCATATATCCATAAGATTCCATGCTGTTTCCTATTGAAACAAAGAGGGTTTCGTTTTTTTGTATATCTATTTTTTTTAGATTTTCTAAGGCTCTGGTAAAGTCTTTTTTTATACGTTGTTTTGTAATATTATATTTTTTTAATGTTAGTTTTTTTTCGGGAATATACATTCCCAAGTATTCAATCAAAGAATTATAGTCTTGTTGTTCGTCTTCTGAAATTTTGTGGTTTAGCGAAAATTCTATTGGTGTGTTGATGTCAAAATCGTTATCAAAATTTAACAAATCGCTGTTTCTTTCTTTGGTTATTGATAAAAAATTATATTTCATTTTATTAATTTATTAATGACAATTAATCTGAAGATGTAAACTACAAATATACAAAATAAAGGTTGAAAAGATAATAAAATTAGTATTTTTGTGCAATAGAAATATTTTTATTTATTAGAAATGAATTTATTTAAAGAGTTAGAAAATAGATAAGACACAATAACTAAAATGTAACTCTTTGCAATAAAGGCATTTTTTATATCAATGATAAATAACAAAAAAACATGAACTGGTAGGTATAAAAATAAAAACCCCGACATCGTCGGGGTTTTTGAGTTATTTGAAATTTGATTTTACATAATTTCAATTTGTTTTGGAGGTTTTGGTTTTGCTTCTTCTTTTTTAGGAATAATAACATTTAAAATTCCATTCTCATATTTTGCAGTAATTCTTTCTCCGTCGGCGATGTCTGGCAAAGTAAATGAGCGTGTAAACGATTGATAACTAAACTCTTTTCTTGTAAATTGTTCTCCTTCTTTCAATTCGTTTTCTACTTTTTTGTCAGACGAAATTGTTAGCAAATTGTTGTTTAAATCAATTTTAAAATCGCCTTTTTCAAAACCCGGTGCTACCATTTCTACTGTAAAATCTTCTTCGCCTGCCTTAATATTTACCGAAGGCAATGTTGTGTTGGTAGTTGAAAAATTTTTGTTAGACCAATCAAACATGTCATTTTCAAGAAAACGGTCTAAAAATGTTGGAAACTGATTTGAATATTTTAGTAAACTCATGACTTTATATTTTTTATGGTTAAACAATAATTAATTTAAAAAATAGAATTTCGAAATTCACTTTGTAAATTACAAAACTAATACCATTTGTGTTTTTCGGAAAAAATGTCGTGTTATTTGTTTTTACTACGACAATCTGTCTGTTTTTTGTCAAAAATGTTTTTTTAGGTATAAATAATCTGTAATTTTTGAAATTTTGTCAAAAAAAATGATTTTTTTGAGACCAAAATAAGTTTAATTTTAGATTTTAATAAATAATATTCAAAACTTGAGTATTATTTGAGCATTTTTATTAAACTTGCAGTTACCTAAATTATAGAAAAACACAAATTTTATTAAAAAAATATGAAAAATAAATTCGGAGTTAAAAAAGTTTTTTTTACAACATTTCTAATATTAATAACTATGAGTGCTTTAAATTCTTGCAAAACATCAAAAGAATTAGTAACAGTAAAAGAAGTTGATATTGACAAATATCTTGGAACTTGGTATGAAATAGCCAGATTACCAAATAGTTTCGAGAAGGATATGAAATGCGTTACAGCAACATACTCTATGAAAGATAATGGAAAAATAAAAGTTTTGAACAAAGGATTTAAAACTACAAAAAATAAATTTAGCACAGCCAAAGGGGTTGCCTGGGTGCCAAATAGTGATTTTCCAGCACAATTAAAAGTGAGCTTTTTTTGGCCATTTGCAGGCAATTATTTTATTATTGAATTAGACGATAATTATAATTATGCTTTGGTAGGCGACCCTTCCCGAAAATATTTGTGGATACTTTCACGCACTCCTGAATTGGAGGAAAGTATTTATAATGAGCTTATAACAATAGCAAATAACAATGGTTTTGAGACCGAAACTTTAATAAAAACAGAGCAAGATTGTGAAAACTAAATATATTTCAAAAGATATTGCTGATGGAAAAGCAAATATTTTAATAACAGGCGGGACTGGCTTGGTTGGACGGCATTTATCTGAAAAATTGTTGGCAAAAGGTTATAATGTGGCAATTATTGGTCGCAAAACTCAAAAAAATGTTGCCAATAAATATTTTTGGGATATTGAAAATAAGGAAATTGAACAAGGGGCGATAGAAAATGCCGATTTTATAATTCATCTTGCAGGAGCCGGAATAGCCGACAAAAAATGGACTGCCACACGAAAAAAAGAAATTATTGATAGTAGAACAAAATCTGCAGAATTGATTTATAATACAGTTTTAAAAAATAATTTAAAAATTAAAGCGTTTGTATCGTCCTCTGCTGTTGGTTTTTATGGTGCAATAACAAGCGATAAAATTTTTGAAGAAAACGATTTGGCTGCCAACGATTTTTTGGGAAATACTTGTGAAATGTGGGAAAAATCTTCGCAAAGTTTTAGTAATTTAGGTATTAGAGTTGCAATTTTAAGAACAGGAATTGTGCTGACAAAAACTGGTGGAGCTTTTGAAAAAATGATTAAGCCAGTGAAAATGGGAGTTGGCTCGGCTATCGGAACGGGCAAGCAAATTGTGCCATGGATACATATTGACGACCTTTGCAATATGTATATTAATGCCATTGAAAATGCTGATATACACGGAGTTTATAATGCAGTAGCACCCGAATTTGTAACTTATCAAGAGTTTGTGAAATTGGCTGCACAAGTATTAAATAAACCTTTCTTTTTTCCAAAAGTTCCTCGAATTACACTAAAATTGCTTTTTGGCGAAATGTCGGCTTTGCTTTTGGAAGGAAGCAGGATTTCGTCGGAAAAAATTCAAAAAGCAGGTTTTAATTATCAGTATCCCAAACTCCAAAAAGCTCTTGAAGATTTGCTAAAAAAATTGTAATGTTTTTATTTAAAAAATAATTGGTTCTTGTTTTATATAGTTGCTAATTAATGAAGGAAATAAGCTAAGAGTTTCGTTTACTTTTGCAATATTAAAAGTTGTTATATATTCCATTAGCGTTTCTCCGTATTCTTTGATTTGCAGATTGTTGTATTTTTCTCCAATTTTAATAATTTTTTCGGCAAATCCTTTTAGAACAATAAAAGATAGCTGTTTTTGTAAATTTTGATAAGCAGGTAGCAGGTCTTTTTCTATTTCTTTGTAAATATCTCCGTAGTATTTTTCTTTTGTGGTAATTTTTTTTCTTTTTACTTCTTTATTATTTTCTAATTCGGTTTCAATTCTTTTTTTATCGGAGGAAAAAACATGAAAATCTGATAGAATTATTAGTAAATTATTGTTTTTATCCGGAACAATTTTTACTAAGTGTTTTGAATCTGTTTCATTATTATGAAAAATAAATTTTTGTTGTTCTTTTTTGTTTAGAGCAATATTTATTTCGTTAAAAAAATTATTTATTTCGTTTTTTGGTATAATTTCGTTTATGTGTTTTATATTAATTTCTATATCAGGAGATTTTGGCATGTGAGCAGTTATTATTTCTCCTGCTTTATTAATATAAATTAAATTTTCTGGATATAAATTTAGTAGATTTTGTTTTTTCAGAACAGTTTTGTTATAAAATTTTTCTGCTTTTTTAAATTCCGTTAGGTCTTCAATAATTACTACGCCTCCTTTTACTTTTCCTTGTTTTGTATTGTATGAATAAGGCTTGATAGTGAGGGAGATATAAATAACCTGTCCGTTGGTTATTATTTCGGTTTGGTTTTTAATTGTTTTTGCGTCTTTGCTTGTTAGTGCGTTGTTGAATCCGTAAACAGATTTTCGGTCAAAGATTGTAGTAAGCTCTGTTCCAATCATTTCGTCGATAGAAATATTGAAAATTTCGGAAAAACGGTCGTTGGCATCAGTAATTTTAAGGTCGGAGTTAAATTGCATAATTCCGATAGGTGTTTTTCTGAACACAAGTCGGTATCTTTCTTCGCTGTTTTGGAGTTCTATTTGTGCAATTTTTCGTTCTTCTATCTGTGTTTTTAGGTGAATATTAGAGTCTTGCAAAAGTTTGTTTGACTTTGATTTTTCTCTAAATCGCATGTATAATCCAATTATGAATGCAAGGATAAGAAGTGCTAATAATATTACAAATATTGTATTTCTTTTGTATTGTTTTTGAGCTGTTTGCAGTTTGTCTTTTTCGGCTTGAATTTTCAGAAAGTCTATTTCTTTTTCTTTATTTTGGGTTTCTAAGTTCATCTGAAAATCGGAGAATTGACTTTGTTTTTTTTCTTCGTAAATAAGATTAATCATTTCGGCGTATTGTTGCTGAAGCGAAAAAGCTGTTTCGTAGTCTCTAAGCTGTGAATATGAATTAGATAGAGTAAGATATATGTCTCTTCTGATTGGCAGGTAGTTAAAGTTTTCGGCATTTACTAATCCTCTGTTTGCAAACACGATTGCTTTGGGGTATTTTTCTTGTAAGTAGTATATTTCTGCTAATTTTTGATAAGTTTTAGATATTTTTTCAAGAGATTTTAGTTTTTCAAAAATCATTAGTGCTTGTTGAAATTTTATCATTGCCTTGTTAATGTCTTCGTCTTCCATATAAATTTCTGCAAATAAGAAGTTTGCATTTGCAATTTTTATTTCTTTGTTTAATTCTTCAAATATTTGAAGTGCTTTTTCAATATTTTCTATGGCAAGGTCTATTTCATATAGTTGCATGTATGCTTGTGCGATATATGTATTAATTTCGGCTATTGTTAATATATCTTTTTCAATATCAAGTAGTTGTAGGGATTCTTCAAAGTATTGCAGGGCGACATCTTCGTCGCGAGATAGGTTTGCAAGTCCGAGTTGTTTTAGAGCTTCGGCTTCGCCTTGTTTGTTGTTGAGTTCTTGGAAAAATGTTTGTGCTTCTTTGAACTTATCTTCTGATATTGAGTATATTTCTTGTGCTAAGTATGTTCTTCCTATATTAATAAGTGCGTTTGCAATATTTTGTTTGTCGTCAAATTTTGTAAAAATTTCGTAAGCTGCAAAATGTGCGTCCATTGCCATAAAATAGGTTTTTTGTTCCAAAAGGGCGTTTCCGAGGTATCCATACATTATTCCTATTTCTGTGCTGTCTCCGAGTTCTATTGCTATTTGTTGTCCCATGGCTGCAAATTGATGTGCTGTTAGTGGGTCTATTTCAATGGCTTCGGTAAATATTTCTTTAGTGAGTTGTAGGGCTTTTTTGTCGTTTCCATTTTCATCAATATAAGAAAATAAATTTTCTTGCAAATTTTCTATTTTGGTTTGAGAAAAAAGATTTGTATTAGACAGAATTGCTAATGTGATAATTATTAATATTTTTGTTTTATTTTTCAACAGAAAAAAGTTTAAAAGTTAGTTTTTTTTGGTTTTTAATGTTGAATTTAAGAACTTTAATTTTGTCTGAAAATATTAAGGATATTGTATTTTGCAGCCTATTTTTTATTTTAACATTATAAACTCAATATTTTTAAATATTGCATATATCTTGCCAAAAATAGGAAAAAGAAGAATCAAAAATAAATTTATAGGTTTGTTGTTCTTATTTTTATATAATGTGTTGTTTATCAGCTTTATATGTGTAGTGGTGAATGGTTTGATATGTGTGTTAATTTTATTTTAGAATTTGTTTTATTATAAAAAGTGGGTTTTGAAATAGATTGATATTTTTTTTTGATTAAATTTCAATAGTTTCTAAATTTATATCTAAAATTTCTTTTATTTCTGTTCCTTTTTCTTCTATTAGTTCAAATCCTTTTTTGAAATACCATTTTATTTTATATTGCGGACTTGCATCTTTTAGGAACATTATTATTCTCATTATCATTTTATTGGTTGCTGTATTGTAGTATAGCCAGAAGAATTCTACTGTTGTTGTTGTTGCAGGTTTTTGCTTGTATTTTTCTATATAATCAAATATTTGGTTGTAAAATGTGTTTACATTTTCAGGGTATGATTTTCCTGATATTTTAAACATTCCATTTTCTCCATCAAAGTTAATTTCAGGAGTTTCGCTTGTTGGGGCAATTATTAGTTTTTCCATTTTAAACTGTTTTTATTTTTATGGAGTAAAAAATTTCGTTTTCTGTTGTTTCCACAAAGTTGTATGTAAAATTGTTTTTTGTAAAGCGGGCTATTTCGAGCAAACCGAGTCCTCCGTTGTCGTCGTCGGATAGATAGGAGTTTGCCATTTTTTCTTTATACATTTTGTTTAATTCTTCTGTATTGGAAGATTTTATTTCTTTGAGTTTTGTTTTTAGCAATATGTAGTCTGCTTTGTTTATAAAATTAGAACATTCAATATATAGTTCTCCGCTTAGTTCTTTTATTGCAAAAATTCCTTCTTTTAGTCCTTCAATTTCCTTGCCATGTTTGGATACGTTTTGCATTACTTCTATTATTGCTACAATGTTTTTGAGTTTTTTTGGGTCAATTTCTCCATTTTTAAGAAAATTGTTGGATAACATTTTTATTAAATTTGAATTTGATGAGCTTGAAAAATCTCCTTTGTATAATAGAAGTATTTCTTCCTCTACCAGCTTTTTGTAGAATTTTTCGATAGAGTCTATGTTTATTTTATTTTCTGTTATTTCAGAGTCTATTGGTAGTTCTATTCCGAGCACAAGCAGGCAATATCCTTTGGTTAATGGAATAAATTTTTTTTGTAGTGGCAATCCCGATTTACGCACCATTTCTATAAGTCCTAATCCTGCTCCTCCTTTTTCAGATATTGTGCCATTTAGTAGAATACTTTTTCGTAGTTCTTTTAGTTCTTTTGGGCTAAGGGAGTTTATTTGTTCTATTTTGTTGTTGAGTGTGTCTATGTGTTTGTTTTCAAGTATATTGGCAGATGTAATAATAATTCTGTCTGCTTCTATGCTTATTTGATAAAAGTCTCTATTGTATTGTATTTCTGAGATTGTTTTTTTTTCTATAATTCCGTGTCTTATTAGGTTTTGAAAACTTTCGGCGATTAGAAATGAGGCTTTTCTGGATATTTTTGTAAGGTGTTCTGTTTTAGAAACGTATGTTTCGCTTAGGTCTATAAGCATTTCTGTTATGTTGTCGTTAAAAACTCCAAAATATGCTAATGATATTTTTTCTTTGGTAAATGTTTCGTAGAGGCTATACATGTTCTTTTTTTTAGTGGTTATATTTTAAATGTTATTGTAAGCATATCGTCTTGCTGTTTGGTATTTTTTTTCCATTTTTCAATGGTTTGTTCTATATTTTCGCTTGTTTCTTTATTAGAGTTGTTGTAATTTTTTTCGATAAGATTTATAAAATTTTTGTTACCAAACATTTCATCATTTTGATTGAGCTGGTCTAAAACTCCATCGGTTGTTAGTGCTACTAATAAGTTTTCTGTTATTTTAATATTTTCGGTTTTAAAATTTCGTTCTGGTTCTTTTAATCCCAAAAGAGAGTAGCCACCTATTGATTTGCTTGTTGCTTTAATTATTTTAGTTTGTTTTCCGTCGTAAAGATATAAATTTTGTCTGGCTCCTGAAAATTGCAGCTTGTTATTTTTTTTATCTATTTTACATAAAGATATGTCGCAGCCGTCTTGTGAGTATTCTTCTCCTTTGTCTTGTTGGAGGAAAATGTATAATTCTCTGTGTAAGGAATTTAGTATTGCACCTGTTGTTTGTTTTGGGCTGGTATTTAACACATCGTTTAGCAATGAGTAAACAACCATTGCTATCATTGCTCCCGGAACGCTATGCCCTGTGCAATCTATTGCTGCTAAGTATGTTATGTTTTCTGTTTGCCGAAACCAGTAAAAGTCTCCACCTATAACGTCTTTGGGGTTGTAGTAAATTGATATTTGTGATATTTGTTCTTTTATTTCGTCTATATCTGGTAATATAGAGTATTGAATTTTTTTTGCATAATCTATACTTTCTTTAATGTTAGAGTTTTTTTGTTCTAATTCGGTAATTGTGTTTTTTAGTTTTTCCGAAATTTTTGCTAATTGTTCGTTTCTTAGCAATATTTCATTTTCATATTTTTTTCGTTCCGAAATGTTTATTACTGTTGCCATTACAAATATTTTATTTTCTATTTGGATAGGGTTTAGTCCTATTTCGGCAGGAAATTTTGTGTTGTCTTTTCTTCTTGCAAAAAGTTCTCGTCCTACTCCCATGGCTCGGGTTTTAGGATTGTTCATAAATTTATTTATGTTGGCAGGGTGTTTTTTTACATATTCGGTAGGAATAAGATTTTCAATTTTTTGTCCAATTAATTCGGCTTTGGAATATTGGAATAGTTTTTCGGTAAATTGATTAATATAAATAATTTCGCCTGTTTTATTTATGAGTATCAAAGCGTTAGGCGAAGCTTCTACCATTAGTTGAAATGTTCTTTTTTTATCAAAATCTTGTTTCATAATATCTCATCTTTTTTTAGAGTTTTATTTTTCACTAATGGTTGTTGCTGCTGTTATTTTGTATCTGTTTTTTGCTTTATTAGTGGGATCATTTTTACAAATATAGTATTTATATTTATTAAATATAAACTATTTAATCAAAAATAGTTTTTTCTTCGTTTGGTCTAATTATTTCAAATTCAAGGTCGTTATTGTTTTTGTTTTCGGGCTGATTGTTTGTTTCTTTTTTTTCAGGTTCTTTTGGTCTAATGAATTTTATTTTAGATGTTTTATAAGTTGTTAGTCTTTTGCCTCTTGCGGCAATAGATTTTACTTTAATAAAGTCATCTGCAATAATTACTTCTGGGTCTCTCATTTTGTCTTCGCCTCCAAATTTTATTTCAATAAATGGGTTTTCTAAGTCTATTATTTCCACAAGGAATGACTTTTCGTGGTCGCCAATAAATCGTTGTTCGTTGTCTATGTTGTCAAACGTAAATCGTTTTAGATAATAGAATTTTTGTTCGGCATTGTAATATATTGCGTTGTATATTTTCTTATCGTTATATTTTTCTAAATATATAATGTCTCTTTGAAAGTGGTTGCTTGTGTCGGTTGAGGTGGTTTTATAATGTCCTGTTTTTCTTACTACAAGCACTTTATCATCAACTCCAAATTCTCCAATATATCTGCTTGTTTCTGTTTCTTCTTTTTTCAAGCGATATACACTTTCGTCGAACCAAATTTTTTCGCCTCCAAGCGTAGAACCTCCTTTTGATTTCATAATTATTTTATGAACAGAGTGTTTGGTTAATATATTTCCTTGTGCATTTCTGTTTTTTATTGCAATTTCGCCAAAATCGTATTCCCATTCTTTTACTCTAATTCGGGGTTTTGGTTTTAATTTAATAAGAATTGTTTCTGCTTCGCCGTTAGGATTTGCCGAGAAGTATAAAATTTCAGAATTTTTTTCGCTTTTAGACATCATATATTCCTTGTCTCTTGTAACTGCTTTTACAGCAAATCGTTTGATGTAGGCTCTTCCTGAATTTCCGTCTCTGTAAACAACGTTGTAGATTGTGCGAGTGTCGTTTCTTTTTAGAATTGCTATGTGGACAACTTTATTTCCTATAAAAAACTTATCAGATATTTTGGTTACAAAATAAGAGCAGTCTTTTCTAAATACAATAACATCGTCAATGTCAGAACAGTCGGAAACAAATTCATCTTTTTTGAGCTCCATTCCAGCAAAGCCTTCTTTTTTGTTTACATATAGTTTTTTATTAGCAATCGCTACATTAGATGCAATTATTTCGTCAAAATTTCTTATTTCTGTTTTTCGTTCTCGTCCTTTTGCATATTTTTCTTTTATTCTCAAAAAATAATCTATTGTATATTGAACAATATGGGCTAAGTTGTATTCCACTTCTTTTATTTCTGCTTCTAATGATTTTAGTTGTTCATCAGCTTTAAAAGCATCATATTTAGAAATTCTTTTTATTTTTATTTCTGTAAGTTTGGTTATGTCTTCTCTTGTAACATCTCTCTTTAGTAGGTGTTTAAAAGGATTTAAACCTTCATCTATTGTAGATATTATAGAGTCCCAAGTTTCGCATTCTTCTATTTTTATATAAATTCTATTTTCTATAAATATTTTTTCTAAAGAAGAGAAATGCCATGCTTCGGCAAGTTCGCCCAGTCTTATTTGAAGTTCTTCTTTTAGAAGAGCAAGGGCACGGTCGGCAGATATTTTAAGTATTTCGCTAACAGTTATAAAGCGAGGTTTGTCTTCGTCTATTACACACACATTGGGCGAAATAGAAATTTCGCAATCTGTAAAAGCATAAAGAGCGTCTATTGTTTGGTCTAAATCGGTTCCGGGCAATAGAGTAATTATAACTCTTACGCTGTCAGATGTTTTGTCATCTACTCTTTTTATTTTTATTTTGCCTTTTTCGTTTGCCGAAACAATAGAATCTATAAGCGAGCCTGTGTTTTTTCCAAAAGGTAAAGCACTTACAATTAATTGTCGTTCTGCTTCATTTTTGTCTATTTTGGCACGCACACGTATTTTGCCTCCACGTAGTCCGTCGTTATATTTAGATACGTCTATAAATCCTCCTGTTAAAAAATCGGGATATAAAACAAATTCTTCATTTTTGAAATATTTTATAGTTGCGTCTATTAGTTCTACAAAATTGTGTGGAAGAATTTTTGATGCCAATCCAACTGCAATACCTTCAACTCCTTGTGCCAAAAGTAGTGGAAATTTTACAGGTAGGTTTACAGGTTCTTTATTTCTTCCATCGTAAGACATTTTCCATACTGTGGTTTTTGGATTAAAAACTACGTCTAAGGCAAATTTAGTTAGTCTTGCTTCAATATAACGTGATGCTGCTGCACGGTCTCCGGTGTATATATTTCCCCAGTTACCTTGGGTGTCAATTAATAAGTCTTTTTGTCCAAGTTGCACAAGGGCATCGGCAATAGATGCGTCTCCGTGTGGGTGATATTGCATAGTGAAACCTACAATATTGGCTACTTTGTTGTATCTCCCATCGTCTAAACGTTTCATTGCATGCATTATACGGCGTTGAACTGGTTTAAATCCGTCGTAAACATGTGGCACGGCTCGTTCTAATATTACATAAGAAGCATAGTCCAAAAACCAGTTTTTATACATTCCCGATACTGATTTTACTACATGTTGCTCTTCGTGGTCAACTTGTTTTTTTTCTGTTATCTCATTTGTATTGTGTTCGTCTTTCATTTATTTTTCAAAAAAGTTTTTTAGTTATAACTTTACCAAAAGTAAAGCCTTCGCTTTATTCTTAGTCTGCAAAAGTATATAAAACTAATTATTTTAAAAATATTTGTTTTGTATTTTATAAAATAAAATTACTTTTGCATTCATAAAATATTGTTTTAAAGTTTAAAGTTCTATAATTTTATTTTTTATTAGAATAAAACTTTAAAGCATTTTATATTTTGATAACTTTTAAATAAAAAAAATGGAACAAGAGAATAAAAATTCGGTAGGATTTGCTATTGGAAAGGAGAACTACATATTGCTTGGTATTGGTTTTGCAATAATTGTATTAGGTTTTATCTTAATGATTGGTGGTGGAACTACCGACCCTGATGTTTTTAATGAGAAGGAAATTTTTAGTGTAAGAAGAATAATTATTGCACCAATTGTTGTTTTGGCTGGTTTTATTTTTGAAATATATGCAATTATGAAAAAACCAAAAGAATAATTAATTAGGAATTAGAAATTAGTGTTATTGATATAAATCAATTTTAATTTCTAATTCCTTATTTTCAATTTATTACTCTTCCATTTCAATCATTTTGAATGGTATTTTTAATATTGATTGGTAATCTTCGCCAGCTTCTAACATATCTTCGTCGTCTTCTTCGTAATACCAGTTTATTATTACTTCGCTACCGTCTTTTTGATTAATGGTTTCTAATTTTTTAAATACATCTAAAATACATTTAGACGAGCTTGTGTTAAAATATTCTAATTGAATATTTGCTTCTGTAAGACCTTGTGCTGTATTTGCATATTCATCTAACCAAGCAACGAGTGGTTTGTAAAATTCTATTGCATTTTCTGGAATAGAACGTCCTTTCATTTCAATTTTGCCGGATTCTGAATCAAAATTTATGGTAGGTGTCTTTTGTGAGCCTTGTTTTTTTATTGGATTCATTATTGTTTTGTTTTTATGTTATTTTTATTGTTAGTGTATAAAAGTAAAGATTTTCGTCGTATTTTATAAAGTTGTATTCATATTTATTTCCTGTTTTTCTAAGAATGTCTATCATTCCGAGCCCGCCTCCTCCTTTGTCTGAAAATTCCTCGTTGTTTAATATTCTTTTGTATAGTATTCTTAGCTCTTCTTTTTCTAAAAAATTAAGTTGTCCTATTCTTGATTTTAGAAATTGCATTGTTTTTTTGCTTATAAAATTTCCTGTAGAAAGCTCAAAATGGTCTTCTTTTAGTTTTGAAAAAATAAACATTGAAAATTTTTGGTCTTTCTGTATTCCTTCTATTTCTTTTTTTGTTGGTTCTGAATGGTGGTAGAGGTTTTGTAGTGTTTCTACGGATACATAATAAGCCTTTCTTTTTATTTTTTTATTTTCTTTTGATAATTTTTCTTCTATATTATTTAAGCTCTGTTCTACTAAATCAGAGGTTAAAATGCCTTTATATGAACAAAGTGTATTTTTGTTGTGTAGTTGTTTATATATATTATCTAAATCGAGAGTCATTAAAATAGGGGCTTAATTCTTTTTTTTATAATACGTAAAAAGCAAATTATTGTTCACAAAAGACAAAGTTATTTAAAAAATATTAAAATTAAAATTTTTTTTAATTTTTTGTTATTTTAATATATTATTTTTTGTGAATATATTTTCAAAAAATATATATGCTTAGTTGCAACTTGCTTGTTTTTAGAGATTTATATTAGTGCTTTTCTTTTCCTTTTTCTTTTTAATATTAAATTATTCTTTTTTCATTTTTTTACTGCCTTTATACATTTCGTATTTTAGAAATTTACATTCTATTGCACCGTTGTATAAAGTTATTTTTTTTGAGGGGCGTAATCCTACTTTTTTTACTGATTGTAAATTTCCTCCTAAAATCCATGCCTCAGAGCCTGAATATTTTGTTTTTAATTCGTCTCCTATTTTTTTATACAACAAATCTGTGTCCGTTTTTTGCAATCTCTCTCCATAAGGCGGGTTTATTACAATATGTTTTGCCGATTCTGGTAGTTCTAACTTGTCAAATGCTGATTTTTTTATGGTAAAAATTTGTTCGTGAAAAACATTTTTTACGTTCTGCCTGGTTTGCATAATTGCATTTAGCGAAATATCCGATGCAAAAATATGGCATTCCACGTCGTCTTCTTTTTTTATTTTAGCTTTGGCTTCTTCTTTTATCTTTTGCCACAATTTTGGGTCATAATCTTTCCAATTTTTAAATGCAAAATTGTCTCTATTTATTTGTGGAGGAACATTAAGAGCAATCATTCCTGCTTCTACTACGATAGTTCCTGCTCCGCACATAAAATCTACAAAATCTGTTTTTGCCTCCCAGCCCGAAAGTAAAATCATGCCAGCAGCAAGCACTTCGTTGAGTGGAGCCATGCCAAGTTTTTCTTTGTAGCCTCGTTTGTAAAGCGGGTCTCCCGAGCTGTCGAGAGAAATATTACAAATATCGTTTTGGATAAAAATATTTATTCTTATGTCGGGATTTTTTGTGTCTATTGAAGGACGTTCGCCTGTCTGCTCTCTAAATCTGTCCACAATAGCATCTTTTATTTTTAATGTTACAAATTGAGAGTGTTCAAAAATTTCGGAATAAACACGACTATTTATTGCAAAAGTTTTTTCGTTGTTCAAAAAATTTTCCCAAGGGATTTTTTTTACTTCGTTGTATAGTTTTTGAGGATTGTTTGCTATAACCTGAGTTATTGGCTTTAATACTCGCAAGGCTGTTCTGCTTTCGTAGTTTATTCTGTATAAAGTTTCGTTGTTGCCAGTGCAGCTAACCGCACGATTGCCTTTTTTTATGTCTTTTGCCCCAAGAGCTTTTAGTTCGTTCTCTAAGATTGGTTCAAGTTCGGCAAGAGTTTTTACTATTATTTCAAAATTTTTATTTTCAGTCATTTTTTTTATTTTAGGGTGCAAAGATATAACTTTTTTTTAATTTTGTCAAAAAATGCAATTTTAAGCTCCAGCAGGAGAAGATAAAAAATAAAAAAATATGTTTGCAATAGGGATAAAAGAACATAGCTCGCTTGGTTTTGTAGCAAAGGCTTATATTTTAAAAAAAGAAAATTCTGATTTTTATAGAGTCATACAATCTGTTAATTATCAGGATATTGATGACGTTTCTGCGAAATTATCAAATGAGCAAAAAAAAATCTTACACCTTATTAGCAAGTATGACGATAATTTGATTATTAAATTATTTTCTAAGGATAAAAAAATATCAGCTTTTAAATTTTATTCTAATTTATCTGAAAAATTACTTACAGAACGAATTAGACCTTATGTAGAAAAACGCCATGTTGAAATTTTTAATATTATAAAAAAACATAATATAAGAGTATTTCATAAAGCCGACCGATACGACAAAATTTATGCAAACGACGAAATTATTGTTCAGCCCAAAAAAGCCGAAGCTGTATTCAATTTTAATAGAACAAACAGCGAAGTGCAATATTTCTTAAGTGTATATTACAACGGAAAAGAAATAAATTTGATGGATAAAATAGAATTTGTTTTATCCGACGAGCCTTGTATAATTGTGATAGATAATAAATTATATTTTTTTGAAAATATTAATGCCAAAAAACTTTCTCCTTTTTTTATAAAAAACTATATAACAGTTCCCAAAAGAATAGAAAAGAAATATTTTGAGTCTTTTATTCTTAATTCAATTAAAAATTATCGTGTAAACGCCAAAGGATTTCAAATAATCCACAAAAAAACAGAAAAAAGAATATTGCTTTTTGTTGAGAAGAATTTTAATAATGAATATTTTTTTATGATAAAATTTGAATATGATAAAGTTCTTTATTTTCATAAAAGTTCAAATATTAACGCAATTAGTTTTGTTGAAAAAAATGGAAATTATATTTTTTATAAAACAAAAAGGGAGTTGGAATGGGAAAAAAAACAAATTGATTTTATTCTAAATCTTGGATTACAGAAAAAAGACAACAAAATTTTATCAATTAAAAATAAATTTGAAAATTCATTAGAACAGCGATTTAAGACAATAGAATGGTTAAAAGAAAACTCGGAAACTATAATAAATAATGGTATAGAAATTATCCAAAATTTTAATATTATCAAATATTCTCTTCAAAAGGCGTCAATTAATTTTCAAATAGAAAAAAAAATAGATTGGTTTGATATAGAGGCTACTGTGTATTTTGGCGAATTTGGAATACCATTTAAACAGATAAAAAAATATATAATTGGTGGCAAAAGAGAATTTGAATTGCCAAACGGCGAAATTGCAATTATTCCCGAAGAATGGTTTGCGAGATACAAAGATTTTTTTGATTTCTGTGTAGAAAAAAATGGACGTATTGAGATAAAAACAATACACTTATCTGCAATTCCTGAGGAGGTTACACCTCAAATAGATAAGCAAGAATTGAGCAATCTTTTTGATTTTTTTAGAAAAAAAGAACATAGACTTCCCAGTCTTCCAAAAAATTTAAAAGTGAATTTGCGAAAATATCAGAAAGAGGGATTTGCTTGGCTTAATGCTTTGTATAACAATGGATTTGGTGGTTGTCTTGCTGATGATATGGGATTGGGAAAAACTATTCAAACACTGTCTGTTATAGTAAAAGCAATGGAGGACAATGAAGACAATAATGACACACAAGTTGTTCAAAATCAGCTGTCTCTGTTTGAAACAGGCAAAAACATTTCGTCGCAAGAAATAACTAATCTAATAGTGCTGCCTAAATCGCTGATACATAACTGGAAAAATGAAATTTCAAAATTTGCTCCAAGCCTAAAAGTTGCAATTTACGAGGGTAATCAAAGGCAGAAGTTGTATAAAAAGTTGAAAAATTATGATATTATTCTTATGAGTTACGGAATTTTGAGAAATGATATTGATGTTTTGTCGGAAATAGAATTTTTTTATACCGTTTTGGACGAAAGTCAAAA
>Ga0193956_1000368_pt1 | contig 21317 bp, 22 predicted proteins | sample BB_7_MG_FD_140358 | JGI IMG/M metagenome (GOLD analysis project Ga0193956, IMG submission 140358) | Microbial mat bacterial communities from the Broadkill River, Lewes, Delaware, United States - BB_7_MG | ecosystem: Environmental > Aquatic > Freshwater > River > Microbial mats | place: USA...
AACAAAATGTTTCTACATTTAAAATTGATATTAAAGAAGATGGAAAATATCTATTTTTTACAGAACATATGCCAACAGAATTTGAAGGTGAAGAACAGTTTTTTAAAGATTTAGCATAAAATGATATTGAAGCAATAACTACTTTCCCAAAAGAAGATGAGCATCAACATGGAAAAGATCCTCACACGTGGACGAGCCCATCAAATGTGAAGATTATGGCAAAAAATATTTATGATACATTAGTAGAGTTTGACCCTGAAAATAAAAATTACTTTGAGAGAAATTACTCAAAATTTATTGAAGAAATAAATCATACTGATGAACAAATAAAAGATATATTATCTTCTCTGCCAAAAGATTCTAAATTTATGGTATTTCATCCATCTTGGGGATATTTTGCAAAAGAATACAACTTAGTTCAATTACCAATAGAAGTAGAAGGGAAAGAGCCAAAACCAAAAATTCTTCAAAAAATTATTGATGAAGCCAAAGAACAAAATGTAAAAGCAATATTTACACAAACAGAATTCTCAGACAAAAGTGCAAAAGTAATAGCAAATGAGTTAAAAATAAAAGTAATAAAAGAGACTCCATTAGCAAAAAATTGGTCAGAAAATTTAATCAAAATGGCAAACGCAATTGCAAACAACAAATAAAGCAATTTCTATAAACAAACTTTTTTTCAAATATGAAAAAGAGTTTGTCTTAGAAGATATAAATCTACAAATAAATAAAAAAGATTTTCTTACAATCCTAGGTCCAAATGGTGGTGGGAAAACTACACTTTTAAAACTAATTTTAGGAATAAACCCAATAACCCAAGGTGATATTAAAATCTTTGGGAACAAGCTTTTAGACGAAATTTCAAATATTGGATATGTTCCTCAAAACACAAATATAAATCTTAATTTTCCAATTAGTGTTATTGAAGTTGTTATGATGGGACAAAATGACATAAAAAAAAGAATTTTTGGTTATAAAAGAGATGAAAAAATAAAAGCCTTAGAAGTTTTAAAAAAGGTAAATATGCAAGATTTTGCCAACTCAAAGATTTCAAATCTTTCAGGAGGACAAAGACAAAGAGTTTTAATTGCGAGGGCTTTATTTTGTAATCCAAAGATTTTGCTATTGGATGAACCAACATCAAATATCGATATAACTGGTTGTGAACAAATTTATCAAACCTTAGAAGAGTTAAATAAAGAGATTACTATTGTAGTAATTAGCCATGATATTTCAGTTGTTTTAAAATATGCCTCAAAAGCTGTTTATATAAATAAAAAATTAACTTACCACGATTTATCAAAAATGAAAAATGATTTTAAAAATATCCAATCTCATATTTGTGAGATTGAACTTTTAGAGATGTTAGGAAAATGCAAATGTTAGAATCTCTTTCATATACTTTTATTCAAAATGCCTTAATAGCAGGAATTTTAGTAAGCATCATCACAGGAATAATCGGTTCATTAATAGTTGTAAATAAGATGGTATTTCTTTCAGGTGGAATAGCACATAGTGCTTATGGAGGAATTGGTTTGTCTATTTATTTTGGATTTCCTATGCTTTTATCAACTTCTATTTTTTCTGTAATTATTACTGTTTTAATAGCTATTTTAACTTATCAAAAAAGAGAAAACCTAGATACTATTATAGGTCTTACTTGGGCTATGGGAATGTCTTTTGGTATTTTGTTAGTGGATTTAACACCTGGATATAATTCTGATTTAATGAGTTATTTATTTGGTTCTATTTTAGCTGTAAATAGTGATGATATATTATTTATGTCAGTTTTATTAGGATTTATAGTTCTAACTTTACTATTTTTCTATAGAGATATTTTAGCTGTTTCTTATGATAATGAATATGCAAATTTAAGGGGAATAAAAACTAGATTTTTTTATACACTTATCTTAATATTATCAGCTCTTAGTATTGTAATTGCCATAAAAATAGTTGGACTTATTTTAGTAATTGCATTACTTACAATTCCTATTTATATTGCTCAAAGATTTTGTAATACTCTGTTTAGTATGATGATAGTTTCAGGAATTTTTTCTATGATATTTACTATTTTTGGATTAATAGTTTCATATAGTTATGATTTAAGCTCAGGACCTTCAATTATACTTGTTAGTTCTATTTGTATGTTTTGTGTAATTATTTTTCAATTTTTAAGAAAAAAAGTAAAACCTATTTAAAGGTTTTACTTTATAAAAGATGCCCCATTTTCTCTTTTTTTGTTTCTAAATATTCATAGTTATATTGGCAACTATTTATAATAATAGGAACTCTTTTCTCAACTTTCACTTCTTTTAAAGAGTTTAATTTTAATGGATTATTTGTCATTAAATTTATTTTTTTGATATTAAAATATTTTAAAATCTCATCAACAATTTCATATTTTCTATAATCTTGTTTGAAACCTAAAAGCTCATTTGCCCTCATAGTATCATGTCCTAAATCTTGTAAAGAATAGGCATTTACTTTATTAAATAATCCTATTCCTCTACCTTCTTGTCTAAGATAGATTACCATTCCACCATCTTTTTGAATTGTCTTTAAAGCAAAATCTAATTGTTCACCACAATCACATTTTATACTTTTAAAAACATCTCCTGTTAGACATTCTGAATGAATTCTAACAGTTGGAATTGAAGGTATTGTATGTGTAAATATTGCTAAATGTTCTTTGTCGTTTTCTTTAAATGATTGTATTTTAAAATCTCCATATTGTGTAGGAAGATTAGCAACTTTTGATATTTCTAAATTCATAATAATTAATTCACTTTTTTTAGTGAATTTTATCAGGTTTATCTTATTTGCAACTTAGTTGCATTTATTAAACTAAATATCAACTACTACAATCTGTAGTAATTCTATCAAACACAGTTAAATACCAATTACCCTCAATTTTTGTTACATAAAAAACTATATCAGGAGTAAGTATCACTTTATAACTTGTTTTCTCAATCATTTTAGCTTTTTCAAAATCTTCTTTTGTATATCTGTTAGATTCAAATTTATTTGATTTTTCCATAATTTTTGTTAAATAGTTATTTGTTTTATCACTTAAAAAAATTCCACTTTTACTCCATCCATAAAAAGCATCATCATTTGGACTACAATTAAATTTACTATCTTCAATCTTTATATCAAAAGGTTCAGCCTCTTTTTCTACTCTTGCAATTAGGTGTGATATTTCTTCAACATCTTCTTCTATAACATCATAGATAATTCTTTGATGGGTAAAAATTTTTATACCATCCACTTTATATAAATTATAAAACCCAAAGTCAAAATTTATATATTTTTGATTTATTAGTTCAATATTTCCAGCATATATAGTTTGAATTATATTATAAACTTGACTGACTAATTCTTCACTAATCTCTTCTCTTTTATATTCAATTACTTCTACTTTTTTTTCTATAATTTTATTTTCATTATCATTTTCTAAATCATTTATATTTGTTGCGGTACAGCCTGCAATAAAAAGCAAGGCAAATAAATTGATTATAAATTTTAAACTACTTTGAAACCACATTATTTTAATTACCTTTCAAAATTTGGTTTTAATATAACATTAATAACTCTTAAATGTCTAATTATCAAGAGACTAAGAGTGTATTTTAATATTATCTTAGCTAAAATAAAGCCTTAAAATTTAATTATTAGGAATTAATAAAATGACTGAAGCAAAATATATATGGATGGATGGTGAATTTCAAAATTGGCACGATGCTAAAGTTCATGTTCTAAGTCATACGTTACATTATGGAAATGGTGCTATTGAAGGTACTAAAGCTTATAAAACAGTAGATGGAAGATGTGCAATTTTTAAATTAAATGAACATACTAAAAGATTAATCAATTCTTCAAAAATGACACTTATAAATGTTCCTTTTACTGTAGAAGAATTAAATAAAGCGCAAATAGAATTATTACAAAAAAATGAATTATTTAATGGTGCTTATATTAGACCACTTGTTTACTTAGGTTACGGTGTTATGGGATTATATCATAAAGATGCACCTGTAAAAGTTTCGGTTGCTGCTTGGGAATGGGGAGCTTATTTAGGTGATGAAGGTCTTAAAAAAGGTGTTAGAGTAAAAATATCTTCAATGACAAGAACTCCAAATACTTCTGGTATGGGTAAAGCAAAAGCAGTTGCAAACTACTTAAACTCTCAAATGGCTAAATACGAAGCTGTTGAAGCTGGTTATGATGAAGCATTATTAAGAGATGACCAAGGTTATATCGCAGAAGCATCTGGTGCTTGTTTCTTTATTGTTAGAGATGGAAAATTAATTACTCCTCCAAATGACAACTCTTTAGAGTCAATTACTCAAGCAACTGTTATTGAATTAGCTGCTGATTTAGGAATTGAAGTTGTTAGAAGAAGAATCACAAGAGAAGAGATTTATATTGCTGATGAAGCATTCTTCACGGGAACTGCTGCTGAAATCACTCCAATTAGAGATGTTGATGCAAGAATTATAGGATGTGGTTCAAGAGGACCATTAACTGAAAAAATCCAAACTGCATATTTTGATGTAGTTGCTGGAAAAAATGAAAAATATATTAAGCATTTAACATACGTTAACTAATCTTTATTAGTATTAGTTAATTTTAAATATTTAAATCAAGGAAAATTATGCCAATAGACAACGACTATTTTAAAAACAGACAAAATAACAATAATAATTCAGGGGGATCGAACAATGGTGGTGGAGGAAACTATCAACCACCTTTTGAGCCACCTGAATTCTTCAAAAATTTTGGGAAAAAAGCTGGATTTTTATATGCAGTTATTATTATAATTGGTATTTTATTTATTACAAAACCATTTATGACAATTGAGTCAGGTAATGTAGGAATTAAACAAACATTAGGAAAATATGAAGATCAACCATTAAATCCAGGTTTTCACATTATTCTTCCAGGATACCAAAAAGTTACAGTAGTTGATACAAAAGTTAGACTTATGAATTATGCTACTGTTGAAACTAGTACTGGGTTTGATCAAAGTATTAGAAGTAATCCTGCAATTAATATTTTAGATGCAAGAGGTTTACCTGTGTCTATTGAACTAACTGTTCAATATAGACTTACTGCAAGTGGTGCTCCATTGACTATAGCAACGTGGGGACCAGCATGGGAAGATAAAATTGTAAATCCAGTTGTAAGAAATATTGTAAGAAATGTTGTTGGTGGATTTAACGCAGAAGAGTTACCAACAAAAAGAAATGAAATAGCTACTATGATTGAAAATGGAATTAGATCTCAAATTGAAGCTCTTGAAGGTAAACCTGTTTCTGTTGAATCAGTTCAATTAAGAGAAATTGTTCTTCCAGAAAAAATTAAAGATCAAATTGAGAGAGTTCAAATTGCAAACCAAGAATCTGAAAGAGTTAGATACGAGGTATTAAGAGCTAAACAAGAAGCTGAGAAAAAAGCTGCACTTGCAAAAGGTGAAGCTGATAAAAATAGAATTGAAGCACAAGGTAGAGCAGATGCTGTAACTATTGAAGCTAAAGCACAAGCCGTAGCAAATAAAGAAATCGCTGATTCTTTAACAGATAGATTACTACATATGCAACAAATTGAAATTCAAGGTAAATTCAATGAGGCACTTAGAGAAAATAAAGATGCTAAAATTTTCTTAACTCCTGGTGGTTCAACTCCAAATATCTGGGTTGATACTAAAGACAAATCAAGAGATACAGTAATAAACAAATAAAAAAGAGGTAGAAATATCTACCTTTTTTTGTTTACTAATTATGAAAAATATACTTTTTATATCATTTTTTACTTTTTTTTCTTCAGTAACTTTTGCATGTCAAAATATTAAAGAAAAAAAATCAGAAAATAAAGAACTTATTTTAGAACTTAAACCAGAAATCATATATGATGAGAATTCAAAATATGAAGAGCCAAAAATATATGATAATACCAAAAAAGAAAAGAAATCGAATTTAGATATTGATGTAAATGTAGATGTAAATAAAGAAGAAAGAACAATAGATAAATTAAAACTTGATATGGGTACAAATTTTTAAGGAATATAATGGAACAGCTAAATAAAATAGATTGGGAAAAGATGGAAAATCTAATTCCAGTAATTACACAAGATGCCACTACAAGTGAAGTATTGATGCTTGCCTATATGAATCAAGAAGCACTTGAATTAACTATAAAAACAAATTATGCTCATTACTTTAGTAGAAGTCGTCAGAGAATTTGGAAAAAAGGTGAAAGTTCAAATCACTTACAAGAAATAGTTGAAATCCTTATTGATTGTGATAATGACACACTTTTATTAAAAGTTAATCAAAGTGGTGTAGCTTGCCATACAGGAAGAAAATCTTGTTTCTTTACAAATCTATCTACAAATGAAACAATTAGTGATGTACAAGTTGATACAACTAGTGCTTATGGAGTTATAGATACTTTATATCATGTTATTCAAGAAAAAAAGAATGATGATCCAACAAAATCATATACAGCAAAGCTTTTACAAGGTAAGCAAAATTCAATGCTTAAAAAAATTGTTGAAGAATCTGGTGAATTTACATTTGCAATAAAAGATAATGATACAGAAGAGATTATCTATGAAGCTGCAGATATTACATATCATGTTTTAGTTGCGCTTGCTTCTAAAAATATAAGTCCAGATAGAGTAAAACAAGAATTAGCAAGAAGATTTGGAATGTCTGGAATCGAAGAGAAGAATTCAAGACCTGATAAATAACTAGATAGATAGAGTTTAACTCTACTTATCTACTAATAAACTTTACAATATATCCTGCAATAATAAAAACAACAAATCCTGTTAAAATGAACAAAGAAATTTCTGTTAAAAACATAATTTACTCCTATTACTTAATCACAGCATTTAAGAATGCTATATACAGTTTAAGTATAGAATAGTTAAGATAATTTTGAGATTAAATAAATAAGTAAATATTATATAATATTTATAAATAAAATTTATATTTAAAAAGAGCATATGCTCTTTTTAAATATTAGTGACAACCACATCCTGTACCACAACTACCTGATGATTGTTGAGCTTGTTGCTCAGCTTTAATTTTTTGTCCTTCAGTAGAACAAGCACTTACACCTGCTGGCATAGTTGGTTGAATTGACTCATTTGAAATATTGTCATCAACATTTGCTAAAAACTGAATTAATTTATCAGCAGCAATCATATATCTTTTTGCAGATACTGATTCTGGTGCAAAATAAGTTACAGGTTTACCTGTATCTCCACCTTCTCTAATAGCTGGTTCAATTGGAAGATTTCCTAATACTTGAGTATCATATTGAGTAGCTAATTCTTCACAAGTCCCCATTCCAAAGATATCAGATTCTGTATTACATGAAGGACAAATAAATCCACTCATATTTTCAACAATTCCAGCAACTGGAATATGAAGTTTTTTGAACATATCTAAAGATCTTCTTGAATCATCTAAAGCCACGTGTTGAGGAGTAGTAACATTGATACCTGCACTAACTGGAACACTTTGAGCTAAAGTTAATTGAGCATCACCAGTTCCTGGAGGCATATCAATAAATAGAATATCTAATTCTTCCCATAAAATATCTCTTAATAATTGTTGGATTGCTTTCATAATCATAGCACCTCTCCAAATAAGAGCTTGACCTTCTTCCATTAACATTCCCATTGACATAACATCAACACCAAAAGCATTTAATGGTTTTGCTTTGTCTCCAACAATTTCTACTTCTTTACCTTGTAAACCCATCATTCTAGGAATATTTGGACCATAAATATCAGCATCTAGGATACCTACTTTTTTACCTTGCATAGCTGCTGCAATTGCTAGGTTCACAGTTGTAGTTGATTTTCCAACTCCACCTTTACCAGAACTAACCATTACAACTTTTTTAATTTGTGGAGCGATATTTTTACCACTTACACTATTGCTTGATTGTTTTGGAGCTTGAGGTTTATTAAAAGTTAATGTTGGATTCATTCCAATTGCACTGATTGCTGCTGTAATTTCTTTTCTTAATTGATCTTCAACTTCTGGTGCAGTTGATGTAATATCCAAAGAAATTAAACAATTTGCTCCATTTACTTGAATATCTTTTACAAATCCAAATTCTACAATTGATTTTGCAAAACCAGGATATTTAATATTTTCTAATTCTTTTTTAATATCTTCTATATTTGCCATAGAAAAATCCTTTAATATTTTTATATTTTTTGTATTATATTTAAAATAGGATAATTTTTGTCTTAATTAACATATTTTCCATCTTAAAATTATGCTATATGCAAGCTATATATAAGCTGTAAAATTAAAGACTTATAAAATACAGGAGAAAAGCATTATGTTTCGTATTATTTTTGTAACACTTTTTTTATTAATATCTTTTATTAATCTTAATGCTTCAATGACAAAAGAGCAATTACAAGTTTTTGTAGAAAAACCTTTAGTGCTAGGAAATAAAGATAAAAATATTCCAGTATGGGAAATATTAGATGAAAATAAAAAACTACACTCTTATCTTTTTGAGACATTTGATTATGCTCCAATAGCAGGATTTTCCGGCGGTAAAATGAACTTACTTGTTAGTATAGATTTAGAAGGAAATTTTTTAGATGTACATGTTTTAGAACAAGATGAGCCTGTATTTGTGTCTGGACTAGGAATTGTTCCTTTTATAGATTTTCTAAAACAGTATAAAGGAAAATCTTTAAAGAATAGTATAAAAGTTGGTACTTCTAAAGATCAAACAAGTTCAGTTCATATAGATGGTGTTACAAAAGCAACTGCTTCAGTTAAAATTGCAAATGATATTATATTAGGTTCTGCTGTACAAGTAGCAAAAGAGAAATTAATGGGGGTTGCTCCAAAAGAGATACACAATCCAAAAAAAGATTTACTTGAAAAATATACTTGGAATGAACTAATTACTAATAAATTAGTTACAAATATAAAAGTAACAAAAGGGCAAATAGAAAATCTTTTTGAAAACACTTCATATAAAGAAGAATTATCAGATGGAGAAAAAGATGAAATTGCTTTAGATTTATACATAGCAGATTTAAGTATTCCTAGTGTGGCACAGAACCTACTTAAACAATCAACTCAAAAAGAGTTAAAAGGATATCTTAGAAAAACTGACGAAGCTATTTTAATATTTGCTAATGGACCTTTTAGTTTTTTAACTGAAAAATTCATTCCTCGCTCTTCTCCTGATGAACTAGAAATTAAGCAAGATGATTTTAGTTTAAATATTAGAGATGGTGATTATTTAATTGAATTTCTAGATAATATCCCTAATTTTGAACAATCCATAATTTTAGAAGTTGATAAAAGATTTGATTTTGATCCCTCTTCGTTGTGGACTCTAAATATAAAAACAGTAAGGGGAAATGATAGTATATTTTTAACACCAGAGGCTAGATATTTAACTTTTAATGTAAATCCAGTAAAAAAATATTTCCAAATAGAAAAAGAAGAAAAAACTCCACTTTGGTTAACATCTATATATGAACAAAAAGTTAAACTTATAATTTTGACACTATTTTTAACATTTTTATTCATAATTCTTTTCAAATACCAAGTTTTACTTTCAAAGTTAAGATATAAAAGAACAATTCTTTTAGCTATTACATTATTTTTTATTGGTTGGTATGCTCAAGGTCAGTTAAGTATGGTTACTGTTTTAGGAGTAGTAAAAGCAATAGTCAACTCTCAAAGTCTAAGCTTCTTATTATATGATCCATTTTCTTTGATTATTTGGTTTTTTGTTCTTGTATCTCTTGTTATTTGGGGTAGAGGAACTTTTTGTGGATGGCTTTGTCCTTATGGGGTATTACAAGAATTTTCACACTATCTTGGAAGAATATTAAAACTTCCAAGAATTAGAGTATCGGAAAGACTAAATAGTAAACTTGTATACATAAAATACTTTATTTTAGCAGCATTGATTTTATCGGTTATATTTGCTCCTAAAATTGCAGAATCACTAGTTGAAGTGGAACCTTTTAAAACATCAATTACATTGATATTTGATAGGGAAATTCCATATGTCATATATGCCCTATTTTGGCTATTTTTAGGGATGTTTTTATTTAAAGGTTTTTGTAGATACTTCTGTCCTCTAGGTGCATTTTTATCAATATTAGGAAAATTAAGAATACTTGACTGGTTACCACGAAGATATGAGTGTGGGAATCCTTGTAATAACTGTCATAAAAGTTGTAACTATCAAGCAATTGATAAAAAAAGTGGGGCTATTAAATACACAGATTGCTTCCAATGTATGGATTGTGTTCAGATTTATAGTGATGAAAATCTATGTAAAATATTAATAAAAAATGCAAAAGAACAAAAAGATATTAAAATATCAAAATGGAGTGAGAAAAATGTCTAAGATAAATAGAAGAAAGTTTTTAAATATTACAGCTATGACTATGGTTCTTCCTTTTTGTTCAAGTTCACTTTTTGCAAATACGCAAGAAAAAATAACTTGGGAAGGTGTAGCTTTGGGAGCCCAATCAAGTATGACCTTATTTCATAAAGATAAACATTATGCAAAAGATACTTTAAATATTTGTATAAAAGAAATCGCTAGATTAGAAAAGATATTTTCATTATTTGATGATACCTCATCAATATCTCAATTAAATGAGGAAGGTTATTTAGTAAATCCTCCAAAAGAGCTTCTTGAAATTTTAAACTTTGCAAACAATATATCTAAAAATACAAATGGTGCTTTTGATGTGAGCGTTCAGCCTCTATGGATTGCCCATTCAAATTTCTTTAAAAATAAAAATCATCAAAATATTGATGATTTGAATAATAAAATTCAAGAAGCCAAAAAATTAGTTTCATATAAAAATATATCAATAGATAAAAAAGAGATAAGTTTCAAAAAAGATAATATGAAAATCACTCTAAATGGTATTGCGCAAGGATATATCACTGATAAAATCACAAATATACTTAAGCAAAAAGGTTTTACAAATGTACTTGTAGATTTGGGAGAGTTTAATAGTATTGGAGGTTATGATGAAAATAGAGATTGGAATATTGCAACACCATATTTAAAAGATATTAAATACTTAAAAATAAACAATTCAGCAATCGCAAGTTCAGGAGGTTATGGAACAAAATTTGATGAAAACTATCATCATTTATTTGATGTCAATACAGGTACTAGTGCAAATTATCTAAACTCTGTAACAGTAAAAGCACCAAATGCTTTATTGGCAGATGCATTATCAACAGCAGTTTTTGTTATGCCAGAAATTGAAAGAAAAAAATTAGAAAGCATATATCCCAATATTGAAATATATACTTCCTAGAAAGATATCTTAGGATTAACCTGCGATATCAAGCATCTCTTGACCGTGTTCTTTTACGATTTTTTGAGTGATTTTGTATGAACAAAATTTAGGTCCACACATAGAGCAGAATTCTGCTTCTTTAAATACATCTTGAGGTAAAGTTTCATCATGATACTCTTTTGCTCGCTCAGGGTCTAAACACAATTCAAACTGTTTATTCCAATCGAAGCCATATCTAGCATCGCTCATTTCATCATCAATATCTCTTGCACCTTTTCTTCCACGTGCTATATCAGCAGAGTGTGCAGCAATTTTATATGCAATAATTCCATTTCTAACATCTTCAGCATTTGGTAAACCTAAATGCTCTTTTGGTGTTACGTAACATAACATAGAAGCTCCATGCCATCCACCAACAGCTGCTCCAATAGCAGAAGAAATATGGTCATACCCAGCAGCAATATCAGTAGTTAATGGTCCTAAAATATAGAATGGTGCTTCGTGACAATACTCTTTTTCTAATTTCATATTTCTTTCAATTTGATTTAATGGAACGTGACCTGGACCTTCAATCATAACTTGTACATCTTTTTCCCAAGCTCTTAAAGTTAATTCACCAAGAACTTTTAACTCTCTTAATTGTGCTTCATCAGATGCATCAGCTAAACAACCAGGTCTTAATGAATCACCTAAAGATAAAGAAACATCATATTTTCTACATATCTCTAAAATATCATCAAACGCTTCATAGAATGGATTTTCTTTATGGTAATGCATCATCCATGCAGCCATTAATGAACCACCTCTTGAAACAATTCCCATTTTTCTTTTTGCAACATGAGGCATAAATTCAAGTAAGAATCCAGCGTGAATTGTAAAATAAGAAACACCTTGTTGTGCTTGTTTTTCTAAAACTTTTAACATAACTTCAATAGATAAATCTTCGATTTTATCTTTACAATCATGTAAAATTTGATAAATAGGCACAGTACCAATTGGTACAGTTGAGTGCTCAATTACAGCTGTTCTAATCATATCTAAGTCACCACCTGTACTTAAATCCATGATTGTATCAGCACCATATTTTAGACATACGTCTACCTTTTCAATCTCACCTTCCACATTAGAAGCTAAAGCAGATGAACCTATATTTGCATTAATTTTACAAGATGAAGCAATTCCAATTGACATTGGAATTAAGTGTTTGTGGTTTATATTTGCAGGAATAATTAATCTTCCTCTTTCAATCTCAGCTCTAACTAATTCAGCATCGATTTTCTCAACTTTTGCCACATATTCCATATCTGGAGTAATAATACCTTGTTTTGCATAATACATTTGAGTTCTAACTGCGTCTTCTTTATGATTGTCTAACCAATTTCTCATTTTTAAAAATCCTATAGTATTTATTGTTTGAATTGTAAATCGATTATATCTAAAAATATTTAGATAACCTTAATTGAGCGACTTAATTTCATATTATTATTTATATAAGTTTCTTTTCTATATAATAATTTATAATTTAATCAATTATCAACAGGAATACAATGAAAAAATATATAAAACAATCTATAGATTCTTTACCTCCACTACCAAATAATATAATTGAATTAGAAGATTTTAGAAAAACAGATAGCTACGATGCTCAAAAACTATTAAAAATTATTGAAAAAGATCCTCTAATGGTGGCAACTATTCTAAGAATTGCCAATTCAAGTATGTTTGGATTTAGAGGTGGAGTTGATACTTTAAGTAGAGCGGTAAATTTATTAGGAATTAATTTCACAATATCAGCTGCAATTGGTTCAGCAATACAAAATTCAATGTCAAGTAATTTATGCGCATACGCTGTAACAAATGAAGATTTTATTTTCACAAGTTCTCTAGCTACAAATATAATCAATACTTGGATTTCAAGTATTAACTTTGATTTAAAAAATGACTTGTTATTACCGGCATTTTTACAAGAAGTTGGCAAATATGTAATTTCGGAAGTTATTCAAGAAAATAGATTAACAGAAGAATTTTTACAAGAAATTGGACAAAGTGACGACATATCTAAAACAGAGGAAAAGTTTACAGGATATCCATGTTCTAGAATAACTGCAAATATTTTTAAACATTGGTCATTTAATCACAATATCATCTTTTCTATTGGGTTTGTTGGTGATTTAGAATCTTGTCCACAAGAGTATAAACAAAAAGTTCAGATTTTAGAAATAGTGAAAATTTTATGTGATATTAGAAATCCACTAAGTGATAAAAATATTCAAAAAGCTGTTGAAAAGGCTGCATTATATGGATTTGATATAGAGCATTTAGTTAATTCTATCGATGTTATTAAAGAAGTAATTGAACAAAACTCTTAACTTATGCGTAAGTAACATTATATTATAATCTGTAACTTTTTTACACAAAGGGGTTTTTGGGTGCAAGATGTTACGCTTATTGTCCTATGCGCAGGCAATTCTACAAGGTTTGAACATAAGAGTAAAAAGCAATGGTTACGAATAGAAAATGAACCATTGTGGTTATATGTTACAAATCGTTTTTCCAGATTTTCAAATTTTGACAAAATTATTGTCACTGCTCATGAAAATGAAATAAACTATATGAAAAACTTTTCTGATGACTTTGAATATATTGTTGGAGGAAAAACACGCCAAGAATCAATTAATAATTCACTAGAAAAAGTAAGTTCAAAATATGTAATGATAACTGATGTTGCAAGATCATGTATCCCCCAAAGTGTTATAGAAAATCTTCTTTCTCAAAAAGAGAATGCCCAATGTATTGTTCCTATTTTAAATGTTTCAGACACAGTTGTTTATGAAAATGAAACTATTAATAGAGACCATGTTAAACTAATTCAAACTCCTCAATTATCAAATACAGAATTTTTAAAAAATTCATTAAATACAGATATTGAATATACAGATGAAAGTTCAGCTATTAAAGCAAATAGTGGAACAATCCAATATGTTCAAGGAAGTATTGAAAGTAAAAAGCTAACTTTCGGAGAAGAATTAAAAGATGTATCGTGTTTAAAAGCACCCTCTAATAATTTTTTTACTGGAACAGGATTTGATATCCACCAATTTGAAGATAATAAAAAGATGTATTTAGGTGGAGTTCAAATTCCATGTGAGTATGGATTTAAAGCACATAGTGATGGAGACGTTTTAATTCACTCCGTAATTGATGCTCTTTTAGGAGCTTGTGGTGCAGGAGATATTGGAGAATTTTTTCCAGATACTGATGATAAATATAAAGGAATTGATTCTAAAATTCTACTTGAAGATATTGTTACTTTTATTTACAATGTTGGATATGAAATTGTAAATATTGATTTAACTATTATTGCACAAAAACCGAAAATCAACCCTTTTAAAACGCAAATAAAAACTTCATTAGCAAATATTTTAGATATAAAAAAACAGTTTGTAAATATAAAAGCTACTACTGCTGAAAAAATGGGTTTTATAGGAAGAGGAGAAGGAGTTGCTGTTCAAAGTATGGCAACATTGAAATATTATGATTGGAAGAAAATATGAATATATTAATTATTGAAAATGAAATTTATTTAGCTCAAAAGGTTGTCTCAAGACTTCTTGATGATGGGCATAGTTGTGACTATATTGAATCACCAAATATTGATAATTTAACGAAAGAGTATGATATTATTCTTTTGTCTACTTCTCTTCCTTCCATATTATGTAAAAATATCATTAAAAGATATAGCAAAAATTCGATTATTCTTCTTTTAGTTTCTTATATTTCAGATGAAACAGTTACAAATCCTATAAAAGACGGTGCAAAAGATTATATTATGAAGCCATTTATAATGGATGAATTAGTTAGAAAAATCTATCACTATAAAGAGTGTAGAAGCATGAGAAGAGAACTTCAAACACTAAGAGAATATATAAATTTTACTATGGCTGATATTGATACTAGTGATGTTTTATTACCTCCTTCATTTCCAACACTTATTGAAACAAATTCACAAAAATGTGCTGATAAATTAGTATTTGAATTATCAAGAAAAATGGATATGCCAATTGTTTTTATTTCACTGACATCTCCATCATGGCAAAAACAAATTGCAGCAGTTGATGGTAAAATAATCATATACTTAACTGATTTTCATTCATTAAAAAGAAATGCAAAAGATAATTTGATCAAAATTATTGAAGATAAAAATTGTATTGTTTCTACAATGGAAACAGAAGAAAATTTTCCATATAGAAAAATTGAGTTTACAAATGATGATATCTTAATGAGTAATTCTAATATTATGACAATTAGTGATTATGTTAAACTAATGGTAGTTTCATATCAAAATAAATATCCTGATACAGAACTTTCAAAAAAACTTGGAATTTCTAGAAAATCTCTTTGGGAAAAAAGAAAAAAACTTGGTATTGAAAAGAAAAAATAAGGATATTAATGAATTTTAGAAAATTTTTCTTAACTGTTGGATTTAGTGGATTAAGTCCAAAAGCTCCAGGAACTGTTGGTTCTTTTGTATCTCTATTGCTAGGATTAGTTTTAATTCAATACTTACATCCTTCAACCCTATTTTTACTTGCACTTTTAATTACTGCAATTGCAGTAAAACAAATAGACATTTATGAAATAGAAGTTGGGGCGCATGATGGAAAAGAAATTGTAATTGACGAATTAGCAGGGATGTGGATTGCCCTTGCAATTTGTGGAATAAATAGTGAAAATATGATTATCATGGCTATTTTAGCCTTTGCATTTTTTAGATTATTTGATATATGGAAACCTTCAATTATAGGTAAAATAGATAGAGATGTAAAAGGTGGATGGGGAGTTATGGGTGATGATGTTGTTGCTGGAATTGCAGGTGGTATAGCTGCAGCTGGAACATATCAACTAATTGAGAAATTTATTTTATAACTATTTTTAACTAAAAATAAAAAAGGGGAGTTTTTACAAACTCCCCTTTTTTTATTGAATTATCTTACGATATCTGCAAATTGTTTAAAAATGTATTTTGACTCATGAGGACCTGGACTAGCTTCTGGGTGATGCTGTACTGAGAAAATCTCTTTATTTTTATATTTAACACCCTCAATAGTATTATCAAATAAATTTTGATGAGTTATATCTGCAATTTCTACAATATTATCTGGAACATTATAGTTATGATTTTGTGCAGTAATTTCTACAACACCGTTATTAGCAACAGGGTGATTACCACCATGTTGTCCAAATTTAAGTTTATATGTATCATAACCATGAGCTATTGATAACATTTGATGACCTAAACAAATGGCAAACATTGGAATATTTGCACTAATAAGTTTTTGAACTTGTTCTTTTTCATTTATTAAAGTTAAAGGATCTCCTGGACCATTTGATAAGAAAATACCACCAATTTCTTTAGCTTCAAATCTTGCAATTAAATCATCAGCTTTAAAAGTTGAAGGTACAACTTCTACTTCAAGACCAGACTGAACTAATTCATTTAAAATATTTCTTTTTACACCAAAATCAATTACTACAACTTTTTTGTCACTCATTACAGCTTTATCATATGCTTTAATAGAATGATTCCAAGCTCCTGATTTATGAACATAAGACTCTTTTGTAGAAACTATTTCAATATAGTTTATATCTTCGATTCTAGGGCTTGATGCTAATTGTTTTGCTAATTCATCTTTATCAGAAATTTCTGTTGAAGCTATCATCATCATAGCTCCTTCATCTCTGATCATTTTAGTTAAGTATCTTGTATCAATATCACAAATTCCTAAAACTCCATGCTCTTTCAATAAAGCATCTAAATCACCTTGAGCTCTGTAATTTGAATAATCATTATGATAATTTCTAACTAAAACACCTTTACAATGACATTTAATTGATTCCATATCATCTTCATTTACACCAACATTACCAATTTCTGGCATTGTAAAAGTAATAAATTGTCCAGCGTATGATGGATCAGAAATAATCTCTTGATATCCAGTTAATGAAGTATTAAAAACTATTTCACCAACAGTTGTACCTGTCGCACCAAATGATGTCGCTTCTAAAAAAGTCCCATTTTCTAAATATATCCATACTTTTTGCATATTATATTAATCCTCTTTTTATTAATTCCTCTTCGTACAATCTATGATAAACTAAATCATAGTCCTCAGTTCCTGGTATTAACTTTCTTTTATAATTTTTTAATTTTGTTAAAACCTCAAAGTCAGCTTTTTCAAAACCTTTGATAAAATCATCAATTGAAGCAAAAATTACATTTTTTACTTGATTATCTGAACAAGTATAATGTATAAAATCTTCTTCCCATAAGTAATCTAAAATTTGGTGTGCAATATCTGAAAATCTATCTTCATTATTTAAAATAACACCAAAATCATTTGCTAATCTTTTTTTAGTCATCCAAAAAAGTTGTCTTCTATCAGCATTTAAGTACTCAATTTCTTCTTCTTGCTCATCTAGTATCTCTTCAACTTTTTCATCAAGTACAAACTCTTTTTCAATATCAGCATCTAAAATTTTTTCTATTTCAGCTTCAATACTATGCTTTTCTTTTCTAATTTCAATAAACTCACAATTAACAAGATCTCTTGTAATTCTTCTTGAAACGTATGGTGTATGATGTAATTTCATTCTCATTACTTTATCCTCTTATAATTGTATCATCTCTCTCTGGTGATGTTGAAACTATTCCAACTTTTACAGATGTAACCTCTTCTATTTTTTCAATATATTTTTTAGCATTTACAGGTAAAGAGTCATAATCTCTAGTTCCAACTACACTATCCCATCCATCAATCTCTTCATATACAGGTTTAATATCATCTAAACTTGATGGGACATAATCAATGATTTCTCCATTTAATTCATAAGCAACACAAATTTTAATTTTCTCAAATCCATCTAAAACATCAAGTTTCATAAGTGCTAGTTGATCACAACCATTTAATCTTCCTGCATGTTTAACTGCTACTGCATCAAACCAACCACATCTTCTTTTTCTTCCAGTTGTAGTTCCAAACTCTTTTCCAACTTGAGCCATAGTTTCACCATCATCACCAAAATCTTCAGATGGGAAAGGACCATTACCAACTCTTGTACAGTAAGCTTTTGTAATCCCTGTTACAATTCCAATATCTTTTGGATTAACACCAAGACCAGTACAAGCTCCAGCACTAACTGTTGAAGATGAAGTTACATAAGGATATGTTCCATGGTCAATATCAAGCATCGTTCCTTGAGCACCTTCAAGTAAGATTCTCTTATTTTCATCAAGTGCTTTCCATACCATATTTGTAGTATTTGTAATAAATGGAGCTAATTTTTCTTTATAAGAAGTCAATTCTTCTAATAACTCTTTTTCATTTGGAGTTGAGATTTCTAATACATCGTATATTGCTCTATTTTGTTCAAATGAATCTAAAATAGATTGAGTTAATTTAGCAGGATCTAATAATTCACCAACTCTATGTCCAACTCTATTAATTTTATCAGAATAAGCAGGCCCTATTCCTTTTCCAGTTGTTCCAATAGCTTTTGAACCTTTTAATCTCTCTTTTGCTTGATCAATTAAAGCATGATATTGTAAATTTAAATGTGCTTTATCAGAAATAAATAACCTACCTTCTAAATTTTCAAATTGACTCATCTCTTTGATAATATTTTCAGGTGATAAAACAACACCATTACCAATAACATTTATAGCTTTTGGATTTAATACTCCTGAAGGAATTAAGTGAAGTGCATATTTTACACCATCAACCCAAATAGTATGACCTGCATTATGTCCACCTTGACTTCTACAAACCATATCATATTTTTGAGCAAGCATATCTACTATCTTACCTTTTCCTTCATCTCCCCATTGAATACCAACTATTACGTCTGCGCTCATATTTAATCCTCTAAAATTTTTAATAAGTTGTCTGTGTAAAGTGCAAAACCAAGTGAACTCATACCTTCACTTGAATACATTCCACCTTTACATAAAGTTAAATTATTATTTATTACTCTGTAGTATATATCATCATAATATCTTAAACTTCCATAATATAATGGAGCAATTATAATATTAGAATACTCTACTTCCTTTGCATTTTGAAGTAGTTTTTCTAACTCTTTTTTTATATTAGCTGGTACAATATCAATTGCGTTTTCCAAGCTTTCAATATCTTTAACTTTTATTAATTTGTTTAACCAATCACAATTTAATTTAAATAGTGATGCTATCTCACCATTTTTTAATAAATCTAAATCAATATTTAACTCTGTAGCCACAAGTTTTGGAATATTGATATTTGATATTTGTAAAATTGGTTCTATTTGCAATGCTTTTAAAATATTGGCTGTTAAATTCATTATGTCAGCAATATTATTATGGTCTATCCATTCACATCCAATTTGATACTCTTCTTTTGAAGGATATGTGAATATTGGTTGAACATAGAACCATTTTTTGTGTGTAGTTGTTCTACCCAATCTTTTTGTAATGATTCTTACTACATCTAAAGTAGAATCTGCTCGCAAACTTACTTGCTCATTTTGCTCATCAGAAAACTTAATTAGTTTTCTTTCATTTGCGATTGCTTGATGTTGTGAATAAGAAAAATTTGGAGTTAAAATCTCTTCAAATCCTTGTTTTTCTAAAATTTCACAAACTTGGTTTTCTAAAACTCTTTTAGCTTTAGCAGATTTACCAAAATATAATCGACTTCCTTTTGGGATTTCGTGTTCAAAAATCATAACTTACTAGTTTCCTTTAAACATTTTTGATAGAAAAACTCTATTTGCTGTTCCATCAAATTTTCTTAGACCTAATTCATCCATTGCTAACTCAACTGCATTAACAGCCCAAGCTGCCTCATAATCTTCAACTAGTCCCATATGATTAATTCTAAAAATTGAATTCTTAATATGGTCTTGACCACCAGCTATATTTACATCATATTTGTTTTTTAGAATTTTTCTAATTGCTGGTGCATTTTCAGTATAAATCGTTGTCATAGCATTTGCTGGAGTTTGTGGATAAATTTCACATCCAATTTCAACTAAGGCTTCTCTAGTAGCTTCTGCTCTTAATGCTGTTTTTGCATATAAGTTTTCAAAACCATCTTCTTTTATTTTTTGTAAAATTGCACCTAAACCGATGATTAGTGTAGTTGCAGCTGTCCAAGCTGTTGTATTATTTTTTTGAACTTTAATTTCAGTTGCTAAGTTAAAATAGTAACCTCTTGGTTTTGAATTGATTTTAGCAACTGCTTCATTTGATAAACCAATCATTGCTAAACCTGGTGGTAACATTAAAGCTTTTTGGCTTCCTGTTACTACGGCATCAAGATTTGTTGTATCAACTTTTTCAACACCAATAGCAGTAATCCCATCTGCAATAATCATAATATCTTTATTGATTTTTTTAACTTCGGCTGCGATTTGCTCAACAGGATGTCTCAATCCTCCAGCACTTTCACAAATTTGAATAAAAATTGCATCAATAGATGAATCAGCTTTTACTGCCTCTACAACTGCTTCAACTGAAACTGGAGTATTCCATTCATTTTTGATTTCAGTATATTCTATACCAAAGGCATTGCAAATTTTTCCAAACCTTTCACCAAACTTACCAGAATTTACTGTTAAGGCTTTTTTGTGAGTTAGATTTGTTACACATGCTTCCATTGCACCTGTACCACTTGAAGCTAACATAATAGCTTCTGGCATATCAAATAGTTCTAATAATAATTCTCTAGTATTTTTAAAAATTGCTTCAAACTCTTCAGTTCTATGATGAATTGTAACATCAGACATAGCTTTTCTTACAAATTCAGGTACTGGAGTTGGACCTGGCGTTAATAGCATTATCGTATCCTTATTTCTTTCTCTATAGCAAAACGGGATATTTTATCTAATAATAGTTTATTAATTGGTTAAGCAAAAAAATTATTGAAAAATTTACTATTTTTTCTCA
>Ga0193956_1000369_pt1 | contig 21255 bp, 24 predicted proteins | sample BB_7_MG_FD_140358 | JGI IMG/M metagenome (GOLD analysis project Ga0193956, IMG submission 140358) | Microbial mat bacterial communities from the Broadkill River, Lewes, Delaware, United States - BB_7_MG | ecosystem: Environmental > Aquatic > Freshwater > River > Microbial mats | place: USA...
AATAAAGAATATAATACCTCAAACATAACAGTTGAAGAAATTTTTCCAAATAATTTTCCACTCATCTCTGTACCAATATAAGAATAAGTATAAAACATTAAGTTCTGAATTGATTTAAATAAAGCACTAGAAAAAAATAGTAAATACAATGAAACAAAAAATAATATTGCAGTACCTACAACTTCTGCAGATTTAGGGACATTTCCTTCACCTTTTGCATCTTCTATTTTCTTACCTGTGGGTTCTTCTGTTTTTTCTTCTTCATCAGCCATATATTAATTCCTATTCAAACTTTCCAATAAAATAAGTAGTAAAACTATCTATAAATACTTCTACCCCTAACATCAAAAAAATAAATATTAATGTAAATTTAATTTGGAATGTTATAATAAATGGAGAAAATGAGGGCATTGATTTTGTACCAAAACCATAATAAACATCCATAATAAAACCAATAAAAAACAAAGGAAATGCAAAAGAAAATGCAAATGCAAACATTTTATTAATCTCTTTCGTAGCATACACTATTCCATCATAGTCATATAAATTAAAAGTACCTAAAGCAATATCCCCAAAACTATGAGAAAGCATATAAATAGTTACTTCGTACATTCCTGACTCCAAATATATTACTAATATAATAAAATATAAGAATCTACTAACAATACCTTGTTGTGTACCAGTTGCAGGATCAAACATATTTGCCATAGACAAAGCTGTCGCATAACCAATTAAGTCTCCAATAATTTGAACAGAAGAAAAAACTATATTAACTAAAAATGAAGCTACAAGACCAAGTGTTATTTCACTAATTAGAGACAATAAGAAAGTTTCGTTAGATAATATACTTGATTGATAATCAATTAAAGGAAAAATAAAAACAGCAAAATAAAATGAAATAGCAATCCTAATAGTTGGGTTTACACTTTTATGACCAACTATTGGCATAAATGCCATAAAAGCTAAAATTCTCGCAAATAAAAGTAAAAATGCTAAAACAGTTTGTTGATCCAGTAATGATATTAACTGTTGCATTCTTACCTACATGTAATCTATAGTTTCAATAACTTCAGGCTCTTCCATATTTTCTACATTAATATTTGAACTAGTTGATGATTGATTATTTTGTTTATTATCATTAAACTGATCAAAACTATTATTAGAACTATCACCTTGCATATTAAAACTCAATGTTACATTTGAACCATCACCCAACTGCTTTTGTAAAGCATTTTGTAAAGAAGAACGATTTTCTGAAAAAGATTCCAAGGTAGAATTATTACTCATATTCATACTTACACTTACACTATTTTCTGATTTATTTGATCTCATTACAATAGATATACTACCCAAATTTGCTGGATTTAAATTCATTTTAAAAGCAGTTAAAGGTGGTTTATAATTCAAATACATACTTCTAGCAACATCACTCATAAAATTACCAACTCTTTGTTGTGCACCTATAATTTTACTTTGAATTGTATCTACTACTGGTTTAGGTACAATAATTTGGACCTCTTTTTCAACAACCTCTTCATCTACTTTTGAATTAGATATAATATTTATATTATTATCTTTATTTACTTTTTCATCTAGCAACATATTATTTAAAGTTTTATTATTAGAAAAATTTAAAGTATTTTCTCTTGTTTTTATATTCTGCTGTACATGTTTTTCAATAGATTCTTCTGGGTCAGCTGTTAGTTTAGTTTCCTCTATTCCTAAATCCAACATCTCAGCACTTTGTTTTACAGATTGAACACTTTTCTTTTCTTCTATATTATTTTTAGCCTGCGACAACTGAGTCATTGAAACTTTTTCTTTTGTTTTTTGTTGATTATTTAAAAACATATTTGCAATAAGTGATGTTTTTTTATCTGATGGCTCTTTTGAATCTTTTGAAATTAAATCAGTTTGAGTATTTTTTAAGCTATCATTACTTTTTTTATTTTCTGAATTTTTAATAACATCTTTTCCAACAGTTGAAATAATAATTTTTATATCTTTTACTGTATCTTCAATTTTAGAGATATTTTCATGTATTTCTTCTTTGACATCTACTTTATATTCTTCTTTTTTAGGAATACTAACATTAGAAATTACAACCTTTATATCTTTTACTGCTTCTTTAATTTCATCAGTTTTTACTTCTATTATATTTGTAATTTTTTCTGTTTTTTCTACTTCTTTAGCAGAAGTTTCTGTTGTATCAAAATCTACAATGGTACTTTTTATATCTTTTACTGCATTATCTATTTTAGTAGTTTTTTCTTCTACTTTTTTTTCTATTTTATCTTTAGGTTCTAATTGTGCATCAATTTTAGATATATTTTTTTTGATATCTTTTACGGATTCTTGTATATTATTAGTTTTTTCCTCTAATTTTTCTTTAACAAGTTTTGGAGATTTTTGTTTTTTAGCATTACTTACCTTTTCAACATCATTTTTACTATTGTTTAATGGGTTTTGAATTTCAGTTTTTTTAGTATTAGTATCTTTTTCATCTATAGCTTTCTCAGGATTACTTTCTTTTGGTTCTTTTTCACTTTTCTCTATTTTTGATTTATTTTTCACTTCGGAAACGACAATATCAACAAGCTTTTCAACCATTTTATTTACAGGATTTGTTGAAGTCTCTTTATTTTTTGATACTTTCTGATTATTTGTTTTTGAATCTTCACTTTTAGGTGATTCTTTTTTTTGATCTTTTGCAGATGTTGGCATTACCTCTTCATTTTCACTTTTTATATCTTTCATTAGAGAATCAAAAAAAGAACTTTCTTTTTTTTCATCTACAGTATTAGACTTTGTTGAAGAGATACTTTTTTTTGTATCTGAAGAAACTTTATTTTCTATTGTTGTTAAAAATTCTGTAGACATAAAAGTCTCCTAAACTTTTATGATATCTAAAGTTGATGTATCCATCTCTTTTTGAGTTTTAAATGCTGAAACATTCGCTTCATATGATCTCATAGCTTCAATTAAATCAACCATCTCAATGACAGGATTTATATTAGGATAAGCGACATATCCATCTTTATTTGCATCAGGATGATTTGGTTCAAATTTCATCATAGGATTATCTTTAGATTCAAGTATTTCTCTTACCCCTACACCTCTAAGGGCCAATGGATCCATTGACTTATCAATTCTTTTTTCTTTTATTTTATCTTGAGAGCCCAATAACATCTCTTGAAATACAACATTTTGTTTTTTGTAAGGTCCACCTTCTGTTGTATGTGTAGTTTGTGCATTAGCTATATTTGAACTTACAATATTTATCCGTGTTCTTTGTGCAGACATACCAGATGTTGCAACATTATATCCATCAAAAAAACCCATATTTTTCTCCTACTTACAAGTATATTATACTTAGACTTGCATTGCCATTATTTGTTTATATGCACCTAGAGCTTTATTTTTAACCTCTAAACCAAGTTTTAAACTAAGCTCTGCTTCTTCAATTGTTTTTACTGCTTCTTGTAAATTTTCAACTTTCCCAGTTGCTATATCTTTCATTGCGCCATATGCATTTACTTGATTTTGATTTACCTCTTTAATTGATTCCTGTAAAATATTTGAAAAAGAATCATTGTTTGTATTTGATTGTAGATTTTCTTGTGTATTTTTCTCAATCCCTATAGAACCCAATAAAGAACTTTTATTTAATCCATTCATAGAGTTCGTTACTTCAGTTAATTTCATATTTTATCCTTTAATTATTATTATTTGTTTTTGTGCTTTGTATTGCGGCTTCTTGAATTGATAAATCATTCACTAAAGATTCTAACTTAGTAGAAGATTTTTCAAACTCAACTTTATCTTGTTGATTGTTTAAACTTACTAACGAAATTGTCATAGATATCATAATATTTGCAATACCTTTAAAGACAATTGTTGCAATTACAATCCCAAACATCATCTCTAATGGAGTATAAAATGTTGAATTAATAACAAAAAATATTGTAGTACCAAAAAATACAGCTGCTGTATACGTTTCAAATATACCACTATTTAATAATCTCTTAGTAAAATTTTCTATCACCATTGCACTATTACCTTATTTGTTCCATTAAATTATTTATTACTAAATTTAATTCTTTTGATGCGATCTCTTTATTTAGCTCTTTAGCAAATAATTTTCTTAACCTTCCAGTTATAGAGATACCACGCATTTCACTTACATTACCTAAATATTGTACCATAAATTTTCTATTAAGTTTATTTTTTATTGCTAAATTCTTAAGAGATTTTGTAATTGTATTGCCCGTATCGTATTTTGAAGTATGATTAAAGCATAACATTAACTTATCTTTTTTTAAACTAAGCATTTTCAATAAGGCATATACATCTGTCAATGCGCTTGGATCCGTAGTTGTTACAGCCAATATATTATCTGATATTTCCATAAATTCTTGAACATGTTCATTCAATCCAGCTCCAGTGTCAACTAATACTATATCAAATTTATTTGAAGCTATTATCTCATCTACTACTCTAGTAAAAAGCATGGAATTGTTTGATTTCGTATATTGATATCCACTTTTTCCAGCAATCAATGTTACATTTTTATAAGCAGTACTAAGTAATATATCATCAAAAAAACAATTACCTTCAATATAGTCAAAAAATGTAAATTTTGGTTTTATATCAAACAAAACTTGCAGATTAGCAAGTCCGATATCAGCATCTAAAACTGCTACTTTTTTACCTTTCAATGATAATAAATAAGCGATATTTGCGGTAATCGTTGATTTACCAACACCGCCCTTTCCAGATGTTACTACAATAACTTTTGTACTCGAATTTGAAAATCTTCTATTTGTTAACGAAACTAATTTATTAGCCTGTGTTGATATTTGATTAAACAATTTAAATCTTTTAAGAAGTGTGTCTATTCATAAAACAATCAATAATATATTCACTATTTGCTTCAAGTAAATCATCTGGAACATTTTGCCCTACAGATATATAACAAATTGACTTTTTTGTTTTATGTGCAAAAGAGATTAAGTTTCCATAACTTATAGTCTCATCTAGTTTTGTAAAAATTAAATTATGTATATGTAAAGATGAATAACTATTGTATATCTCATATAAATCATTAGTTTTTACATTTGCAGGAAGAACCAACATCTTTTCAATTGGTGTTTCTGTTAAATGTTGTTGATATTGATTTATTTGTTCAATTTTATCCATATCATATTGGCTACCACCTGCTGTATCAATTAATATATAATGACAATCTTTTAGTCTTTCTATCGCACCACTTAGCTCTTCTGGTTTTTTAACAACCTCAAGAGGTAGCCTCATAATATTTGTATACGCTTTTAGTTGCTCAACCGCACCAACTCTAAACGAATCCAAAGTAATAATTCCTACTCTATAATTTGTACCCAATTTATACGCATATCTTGCAGCTAATTTAGCAATTGTAGTTGTTTTCCCTACCCCTGTTGGTCCAACAAACATCATAATCTTTCTTTGATGTTTCCGTAAAGGAACTTCATGCTTAACAGAGATAACTCTTCTTAATATTAATTTAAAAAAATTATTTATTTTTTCTGGATTTGATTTCATTGATACAGGAAGTTGCTCTATAGTTTTTTTCATTATACTATAGGTCATCTCTGGATCAAACTCATTATTTTCAAATAAAGTATATATATCTATAAATTCAGGTGGGATATTTAAGTCATAAAGTTGACTTTTAGGTTCCCAAAGTGTTTTTTGCACCATATAAAGTGACTTTTGCATATCTTCTATTTCATTTTTAAAATCATAGAACTGCGTACTTTTATTATTTCTACCAGTATTTGAATATGCGATTTTTTGAGTAGGCATTGCTTTTTTATTTTTGTCATCCTCAATAGCAACTGTAATTTCATACATATTAACACTATCTTTACCTTTTGAAGATATTTTTTTTGTAGACACTACAACAGCTTCTGAGCCACATTCATTTTGTGCATTTTGTAAGGCTTTGGTAGGTGTTTCACCTAGGAATGAAAACATTTTCATCTATCTCTACCATCTTTATATATTTTTTCTATTTTACCATTCTCATTTTTAATTTTAATATATTGATCAGTTTCTCTAATAACTTCACCATCTCTTTCAATCTCAAGATTTCCAAAAGCAAAATTTATTTTACGTGAAACAGGGATAAACACATCCTTGAGGCAAATTGGTTTATTTTTTGCAATGTAGTGCTTCGCATAGTATTTACTTTTTTTAAGCAAGGAAAGATCAATATAATCTCTACAAAAATATTTCTTATTTATTTTAATAAGTTTTACATCAGAACCATAAATTTTGCTCTTATAATTAATAATTTTGAAAGAAACAGGAACAACACTTATAGTTTGAGCATGTAGTATACCAGCCAAGATAAGTGATATTAAAAATATTTTTTTCACTAAGCCATAACCTCAATCAATGAACCACCATTTTGTTTTGTAATATCATCAATTATCTCCTTATACATCTCTTTTACAGGTAATACAATTGATGCTAATTTTCCATTTGCATAATACAAATCTTTTAATTTAACTTCTAATTCATCAATACCTTTTTTATATACAGTTATATCTATACCTTTTTTGTATTCATTTGACAACTCAGTATTCAAAGATTGCTTTAAAGATGTTAAATTTTCCATAAGAGTGAGTTTTACTTCATTTCTATTAATTAAACTCTCATGATTTGCTTCTCTTACATCTTCAATATCACTAATAATAGCTTCATGTAATTCTCGTGTAATATCTTTTAATTTTAATACTGTATTTTCTATCATTATTTTTTCTCACTTAAAAATTTGTATAATAAATCACTAATACCTAATGAACCATTTGATGTTTGAGAAATTGAGTCAGTATACATACCCTTAACAATTTCTGAACCAGTGCCCTCACCTGCTATTTTTGAAGTTTTTAAAGAAACCTCTAATACTTGGTTCATAAAAAAAGATTCAAAGCTATTACAAACTTCTCTCAAGGAACTATCTTCTTTTAAGTTTTTATTCTTAATATTATCAAAAGAATTTGGCTTGATTGCATTTATATCTAAAAATTGATTAGTAATATCCATTATATTCTCCTATTTCTCAACTCTATCAAAGAAATTCTCTTCTTCTGCCATTTGACTATTTTTTGAGCTTGTAGAAACAAATCTTAACTCAACTCTTCTATTTTCAAAAGCATCATCACTTTTAGGACGATATGAACCAAAAGCTGAAACCTTTAAAACTGCAGGGTCAATTTGATTTTTTATTAATTCTTTTACAACAGCAATAGATCGCAAAGCAGACAAATCCCATGAATCACGAGGAATACCGTCTCCTCTATGATAGTTAGAACCAGTATGCCCAGCAACCTCAATATCAAATTGCTGAGTCATTGTTTTAAGTATATTTGCTACTTTTGTAATAAATCGCTTAGAGTTTGGATTTGTTAAACTATATTCACCCTCTTCAAACATTAACGAAGTTGGGATATCAAGAGTGAACTCATTACTACCTTTCATGGTAAGTTTTACCTCTTCATGTTCTTTGTCTGTTGTTCCATTAAACTCATCAGAAACTGCTTCCATTTTTCTTGCAACATCTGCAGCTTCACTATCCGTACCAACATCATCTCCACTACCAGCCTCACGACTGTTTGCATGATCTTTATCTAATGATTCTCTTTCGGCTTCAGCAGTATCTATTGAGCCTTCTAAAAAGCCCATACTTCTTCTCATAATATCAAAGTATTCTTCAACTTTCTTTTTGTCCATAGTAGCCATAGACAAAAGTAAAATAAAGAAACACAAAAGTAGTGACATTAGATCACCAAACTGAACTAACCAACCAGGTAAACATTTGGGACAATCAGGACATTTTTCTTTTGCCATTACTAAACTACTTTTTACTCTTCAACTGATGGCATAATTGCACCAAGTTTCATTTTAACATTACCAATTGATTCCTCTGATGCTATCATAAATGCACCTTGAATAATTATTTGACAAACAATTACTTCTTTAGTATGTTTTTGTTCAAGTTTACTTTCAAACATACCAGCAAAACCTGTTCCTATAAGTGCTCCATAAAGTGTAGTAAGTAAAGCAACAGCCATAGCAGGTCCAACAGCAGAAGGATCTGAAAGATTAGCAAGCATAGCAACAAGACCAATAAGAGTTCCTGCCATACCCATAGCACCAGAACTTCCCCCAATATTACCAAAGAGAGAGATCATACTTTTATGTCTATTTTCCATATGCTCAAGTTTTATTTCAAGTAAATTTGCTAATACATCTGGCTTAGTGTTATCAACTAGTAGATTAAATGCTTCTTTAAAAAATGGATTTGATTCTTCTTGAATCTTTGCTTCAACTGACATAACACCATTTTTTTTGATGTCTGTAGCATAAATAATAATTTTTTCTATTAATTCATCAATTGGTTCAACTTTAACCTCATTCATTGCAACACCACAGGCCTTACCAAAACGAGCTAAATCTGTCCCCTCAAATTGACCCATCGTAACAAAAGTAGTTCCACCAAAAACAATGATTACAGATGGTACATCTAAATATGCACCAAATCCAGCACCACCTAAAACAATAGCAAGGGCAATAAGCCCCCACATTCCAGCCAATCCACCTGCGGTCGTTTTATCCATTATTTCTCATTTTTAATTAATTTTTGGAGTACCAATATATTTTATTTTTACACCAAATTTACCCTCAACTATAATTGGATCACCTTTACCAATTACTACACCATTTACCAATATATCTAAAGGCTCACTAATCATTTGAGTTAGTTCTATGATTTCACCTATATCCCAACTTATTACATCTCTTAATAAACATATTTTACTACCAAGTCTAACACTAAGTCTCATTTTAATATCAAAGAGTAATTTTAAATTATCTACTGATTCTTCACCTAATAATGTAGATATCATTGAAGTTGGTTGTGACTGATTAATTGATGTTTCTTCCTCATCAGAAGATTTTCCTGTAATAATTGACAGGTTAGATAATATATTACTATCAAATCCTATAAATAAGTCAAGATTTTCATCATTTACTTTTAAAACAAATCTATAAACTTCTTGACTACTACTTGCAACAGAGCAATCTACAACTTCTGTATTGCCTAGTTTAAATTTCATTCCACTTATATCATCAAAACCCTGAGCATTTACACTAGTAGTAATACTACCTGAAATTGTTGAGACTATCTCTTTTGCAGCATCTTCAATTTCATCGTCAAGAGTATCTTTTAAGTCAGTTGCTCCTCCTAACATAAGATATTCAAATTTAGCACCAGTTGCAGTTGGTATATAATAGTCCCAACTAGAATTTTTTCCAGAAAATTCAAAATCTGTAGTTGTTTTAATACACTTCTGTGTACTTGAATCGCTACCACTAAATAGTACAACTTCATCTATTGTTGCACTTACAGATAATAAACTTTCTATTGTACTAGAAATTTCACTTTTTATTATATTTGATATATCAGATGCCAATTATTATTCCTAAATTAAGATTGCGAACTTTTGTATGCTTCCATTAAACTTTGTTTTAACTTCATCATATCTTCTGTTGGGTATTGATATTCCATATCACCTTTAACAATTCTTACAAAAAAATCTTTAGTTTCCGAGTTATATCCGAATTTTACGTTATCCAACATAACTTCGTTTTCTGCTACTTCAAGTTTTCTTGTTTCATCCTTGTATTTTTCATCAGGATCAACTTTAGTTTTTTTATCTGTTTCTTGTATTTTAGAGATTTTTGATACATAATCAACCTGTGCTTGATCCATCATTTCAAGTCTTCCTAACTGCATATCATCCTCCTTAGATTTTATGATTTTGAATATTATAACATAAAATTTATTATAATTTTACATTTTGTATAGTGATTTCTGAAAATTAGCTTTTATTGTTATAAAGATTCTAAAAAGTTATCAAAGTTATTTATCTTAAAATCTACAAGTTTTCCTTTTAATTTGTGTCGAAAATATTGAGGTGCCGTGTTGAGTTTTTTGTCTTGAATTATTCTAATACCACTTAAAAATTTTGCATCTCTATCGCTATAGATAAATTCTAACTCTGTCAATGTAGTATATGCTAACTCTTTTTGACCAGAACTAAATAAAGCAGCTACCAATATATAATAAATATCAACACTTTTAATATCATAGTTTTTTTGAATATTCTCAATAATTTCAATTGTCTTTTTTGGTTTATCATTATATAAATTTATAATTGCTAATGTTCTTAAATAAGAAGCACTACTTTCGTTTTTTATCATATAATCTGTTTTATAAAATAAACCTAATGCTTTTAATGTATCAAGATAAAAATCAGTTATTACTAAACTTCCCTTTAAGAATGTATTATTAAAAGCTTTTGGTACTGTATCTTGGATTCGAGATATATATACATGCTCGTTTTCTGCATTCTTTTTTGCTACTAAATTCAATAAGTGAACTAATGGATCTTTATCAAACTCTACAAGCAATGGTTCTGTATTTACGATACCATTTTCTTTTAAATTATCTAAGAAGTATAATGCTCTAAAAAATATTGATTTTTTTTGTTTATTACTTAAATCATTTTTATTTAGCTTTACAGAAGGATCTGCAAATATCTTATAAACATAGGCTCCTAAATATCTGTATGTACCACTATTTGATGATACATTCTTTATTAAAAATTCTTTAAAAACTTTATCTTCATTAATATTTAGTTTTTGCATAGTTAAAAAAGTCATAACAGAATAAAGTTTATTCCCATGATCTAAGCTATATGCTTTTTTAAAGTACTTATAAGCACCTAAATAATCATATGTTTGAGAATATGCTAATGCAAGATTATAATACTCATATGGTTTTGTATCGTATTTTACATCAATCATTTTTTGTAATACTTGCACTCTAGCAATAGGATCTAATTTTATAACCTTTAAAAAATCTGCATTGTATTGAATCATTGTATTTAATTCATTGATACTGTTTTGATTTTTTATTATAAAACCTTTTTTTTCCTCCATACTCATCTCATCATAATCTTCAAAAATAAAAGGAGTAAAATAATATAAGAAATCTAATTTTCTATCATATTCTAGTTTTGTGATTTTTTCAAAATATTCTTTTGGAGTAAACTTATTTTTATTAAAAAATAATTCTAAAGGAAGTTTTTTATTAATATGAAAAATATTTTTTCTATTATCTATCTTTATTATCTGCTCAGAGATATTTGCAAGATCATTTGCTTTTAAGTCTCTAAATAATTTAAACCATAATGCCTCATTTTTTGCAACATCACCTTTGGCTTCATTATATGCCAAATCAAGATAATATTTTGCTTTAGGATAGTTTCTAAGTTTAATACACAATAATCCAATCTTTAATTTAGATATAGTTTTTAGATTCTTTGCCATATCATATGCATACTTGTATTTTTTTTGTAAAATTAAGGTGTCTACAACTAAAAGCTTTTCATGCTCAGTCATTCTTTTAGCTTTTGAGCTAACCTTTGCTATTTCATTTATATACTTATCATCTTTTGTAATAAGATATAAATAATATGCCGCACTAAAATATGAATATCGATCTTTATATTTTAACTCTTTAAAATCATAAATTTTTTTTAGGTATAGATATGCATTATTGTGGGAATCTAATTTATAATAAGCTATACCAATATTTAAATATGATGGGACTTTTAGTAGTTTTGATGATTGTTTAAGAAGTTGAATAGCATGCTTATATTTTTTCTCTTCTAGATATAATACTGCAGTATTAAATTTTAACAATAATTCTCGTCTATCTTGTTCACTAGTTAATTTTTCGTGTTCAAATAAGATTTGAGGCTGAGATTCTACTGTTTTATTCTCTTTTGACAAAAGATATAATGGAGCAATAAGGATAAGATATATTAATATTTTTTTATACATAGTCATATTTTACTATATTTTTCCTACATTTGCATAAAGCTCGTTTATTCTTTCTTGAAGTAGTTTATTTTTATGATCCAACTCAGTATTAAGTAATTTTAGTTCTTGATAACTCTCCCTCGACATTTTTAAACTGTCTTGAGAGTCATTTATAGTTTCTAAGGAAAATTGAACTTGACGTTCAAACTTTCCTTTTAAGTCTTCTAAATTTTTATTTTTTTCCTCTTCCATCTCTTTCTCTTCTGTTACCTTTCGATAAAGAGATTTATATACATTCATACTACTATAAAAGTATAGTGTCAGCACTCCTAGTATAGATACAAGTAAAAAATTATCCATTTAGTTAACCTATCTTTTTAACTGAATTAGTGTAGTTAAAATCTGGTCAGCTGTTGTAATTGACTTAGCATTAGCTTCAAAAGCTCTTTGAAAAACCATAAGATTTACAAGAGATTCACTTAAGTTTGCTGTTGAAAGTTCTAGTGTTCCACCTTTAATATCAGCAGTCTTGTCATTATTAATATTAAATAATGCCGATCCACTTCTATTAGTTGACTTAAATAAGTTATCACCCACTGGGTCTAGTCCTCTAGTATCTGTAAATTTTGCAACGGCAACTTGTCCAACGGCAAAATCTGCTCCATCTTGTTGCATAGTAATAAGTCCAGTTTCATCAACACTAAAGCTACCAAAAGCACTATCTGTTAAACCTAAACTATCAAGTCTAAGTTGTAAATCACCTTTAGATGCTGTTTGGTTAATTGTAGTAGTCATTTGTAAAAACTCTGCACCAGCACCTTCTTTCCCACTATATGCAATATTTCTAGTTATCAAACCAATTGGCGTACCCTTTTTAGTTTCAATACTACCATTAGCATACGCTGCACCATTAGTTGCTCCCGCCGCAAGTTCAGTTCGATCCACCCCTGCAACATAAGTAATTTTAAGTTCATCGGAACCAATCTTTTCAATACTTTTAATTGGTGCAGCAGGCGTACTTGCTGCTAATCTATCTATTATTGAGCTCATTGATTCACCTGCTACGACAGCCCCAATATCAGGCATTCCATGTAATACAAAAGCTGCAGCATTTGCAGTAATAGATCCCGATAATTTTAATGTTTGAACCTCAGAAATTGGACCTTTCATCTCTCCTGTAAATTCGGCATCATGATATGCATCTACAGGTTTCATTACAAGATTTCCATTTATATTATATGCTTTTACATAATTAACTAAAGTATTTACCTTTGATCCTACTGCACCACCATGATCAGGATCATTAAGAGCTTTTACAATTGCATCTATATCAGCCATATTATCTAAAGCTAAAGGAATGGCAGGAACTTTAACATTTAATTTTGAACTTTTATCATAAATTGATATTTGATATGTAAAGTCATTAGCACCATCAAGAGATACATCTGAAGATGTATATACATCTTGCTGTTTACCTGCTACTGCCATCGCAAGTGCATCCCGAACTGAATTGATTCCACCCATTCCCGTTCCTTGTACTGCGCTCTGGATAGTTGCAACATCCCCTTTTGTAGCCTGATTACTATTACTTGAATCAGTCCAACCAAATTCTGTTACCTTAAATTCTTTACCAGGAACTAATCCTTCTATATATATACCACCTGGTGCATCACTAGCTGCTGGTGCCTTATAATTATAGGGATCAGTTCCATCAGTAAAGTGAGCTTTAAATCCCGATGTATCAGAAATCTTATCTATAAGTTTTTTTATAGTAGTACCTTCATCTTTTTCAAAACTTTGCGCATATTTTTTACCATCAATGTATAAGTACACTTCATCTCCAGATGATAAGGCAGTACCTGCTGCTTGAAGATTAAAGTTTAAATAACTTTTTTGAACACTAGAATCAGAAGCAGTAGGCTTTGGATTTGCATTAGAATGTGTAGTTAATAACTTATTATATTCAGTCATTAACATTTCAATATCCGCAATTTTTGTTGATGCCGTTTTCCAGCCAGATCCAGAAAAGACTAAATTACTATCATCTGCCGCAGTTTTAGTATAATCAGTAGCCTTTGCAATAATAGTCTCAATAGATGTAGTATCTCTTATTACTTTGTTTCCAAGTAATTTACTAAAACTATTTGTGAATTTTGTAGCATTTATATCTGTAGCATATCGATCACTATCTTGAACAGCCGCTATTGCCCAACCTTGAACTTTATTCTTTGCAACATCTTCTAATGTTCCTGATTCACCCATTCTAAAATTTCCAGCACGAGTGTAAAAATCACCTACACCATCACTAACTTGAAAAAATCCATCACCAGATAATGCCATATCATAAGACACACCAGTAAGTTTAAGATTTCCTTGAGTAAACATCTTTTCTACATCAAAAGAAGTAACACCCTTACCTATCTTATCTTGATACATTTGATCTGTAAATGATACTCTTGATGCTTTATATCCAATTGTATTTACATTTGCTATATTATTTGACTCATTGTCAAGTCCTATTTGTGCTCCTCCAAGTCCAGAGATTCCAGTCCATAGTGCTCCAACCATAATGATTCCTTTAAATAAAAAATACGAACATAATTTTATGCTCAAACATAAATACTTGGTAAATTTACCAAGTACTTAAATTTAGTCATATCTATTTTCTTAACTGTAATGCTGTTTTTAATAACTCATCTGATGTCGTAACTGTTTTAGAATTGGCATCAAAAGATTTTTGAAGTACCATCAAATTCACTAACCCCTCCGCAAGATTATTATTACTCACTTCTAAGTACTTATTTTTAATTTCACCTTTTCCTGTACGATATATTGGACTACCAGATTCTTCTGTACTAGTATATAAGTTTCCACCCTCTGGTCTCATTGATTCCATATGATTAAAAACAACTGGTTCTAATCTACCTACTAAAAACTTAGCCTGACCCTGAGTTAGATATATATTACCACCGTCATTTTCTAGTGTTCCAAACTCATCATCAGAAAGTTTTTGTGCTTTTAAATCTAATAATATCTCTTTTAAATCAGGTTTATTTGCACTTTGTGTTTTAGTTATTTCACTTTGTATTGACGCAATTTCCCCACCTTGGGCTTCAACTTTTGTTTTTATCATATTAAATAGTGCATCAACTAAATTTGAACCACTTCCTTGTCCTGTACTTATAACCTCAGTATCTAAAGCACCTTTATTTAATAAAACATTTGTTATATTAACATCTTGGCCTGCAACCATTGATTCAATGGTTAAAATACCTTTTTCGTCAACAGATGAAGTGATTCCTGCATAACCATTTACTTGATCAGACAATAATTTTAATGTATTTTCAGGACTTTCAACAAAATTTTGTTGGAATTTACGTCCATTAATTGTAATTTCAGGAGTGTATTCACCACTTTTTGAAAGTTCTAGATCAAACTGCATTGTTTCTTTATGCGTTGATGCAGGAGTGCCTGGTTCTAGTTTTCTACCATAATTAAAAAGTGCATATTCATAAGCTTTACTTAATGCCTCAATATCAGCTAAATTTTCATCAGTTGATTTATTGTTATCACCACTTGAACCAGTAGAGTGAGCTGTCTTTTGATATTGTGTAGCAAAAGTATTTATCGAAATTGCTACATTTTTATCTTCAAAAGTTACTGTCGCAATTTGTTGATTATATTCTTTCGTTATTGGTTGTCCTGTAATCTTTGGAATAAGGCCTAATACTCTTTTTTCTGTTGCATTTTGTAAATAGGAATCTTCACCCATTTGAAAATTTCCAGCTCTAGTATAAAATTCTTGTTGCTTATTTCGAGGATCAATAACTGTAAAAAAACCTTCACCTTGGATACCAAAATCATAATTAAATCCACTATATTTTAATAATCCTTGATTAAAGTTTTTTGTAACATCTGGCATATTCGAACCCATACCAACATTATTTCTACTATACATCATATCTTGAAAAGATACAGAATCTGATTTATAACCAACAGTATTTACATTTGATGTATTATGTGACTCAACATCAAGGGCCTTCTGTACTGATAATAATGCTGATGATCCATTGTATATAGAACTATTCATTTTAAATCCTTATTTAACTTCTGTTACTTTACTCAATAATAATTGAGCAGGAGTATCTGAGTATACAGTAAAAGGATTTGATGCTACATACTTTTCTTTAATAGCAGCATCAGTTACCACTGTACTATCACTTTTATTTAAAAGTTTTAAACTTTTATCTTCATTTGCCTCAAACCTACCATCTTCATCTAAAGAAACTTTGTAATCAGTTTCTGTCCCATCCTTGTTAAGAATTACCCCAGTTGTAGGATTGTATAGCATCAACTCATTATCAACAGTATTTTTTAAACTATCTTTTATACCTTTTGCTTCTACTACATTCATATACAATTCACCACTTTTATTTTCAACAGTCATAACTTTGTATACTTTATCTTCACCTTTATCATTTTTCGTACCATCCTTAACATGATGATTTATCATATTTGCGGCAGTAGACAAAGCTGAGGCAGAATATGATGCTTGAAGTTTTTCCATAGCCGATGCCATATTTTGATTTGACTCTATAGTTGACATTTTTAACTGACTATCCATTAAAGCTTTACTATCCATAGGCTTTGTTGGATCTTGCATTTTCATCTCTTCAAGCATAAGCTTTAAAAAGTCATTATTTGTTAATTTATCGTTACTAACTGCATTTGTTACACTATTTCCATCAACACCTGTGCCACTTTGTGTTGTTACACTACTAACTGCCATATTAAACTCCTATACTACTTTCTCATCAAAAAAGAAATTTACTACTTTTTCTGAACTCATTGAATCTTGCACTCTTATTGCTAATTTTTCATCCATTACAATAATATCACCAGTTCCTATAACTCTTTCATTCACAAATATATCTCCACCAGCACCTGCTGGTTTATTTAAGCAAATTATACCACCCTCGGCAAATTCTAAAAACTCTTTTACTGTTATATCAGTATGTCCTAATATAACATTAACTCTGGCTTCTGTGTCAACTAGTGTTTGATAATCTTTTGTAGTAATTTCCATATTAATCTTCATTTATTATAAATTTCTATAATTGTATCATAAAAAAGATTATATTGTATAATATTTAAGTATCTTTAAGTATTTATCTTATTATTTAGCAGTATTTTTGGTTATTTTATATAATTGAATCTAATGATTCTAGCATTGTTTGAATTTTTGAATCAATATTTCCATCAAAATTTCCTAAATCACTTGCAATTACAACTCCACCAGCTGCAACATTTGGATCTTCATGCAATGTAACAAATGAATCAAAAACCAATTGATCTTTTAGAACAATAAAATCTTTTGGGTTTAAATGAATTGTAACTTTTGACGAAGTTTTAATTTTGTCCATCATCCCTGAAATTGTTTCTTTTGCAATTGAAGCTGAGTTTTCACCAACTTCAATTCCAATTATTTTTTTAGCAATTGACATAGAGGTTTTTAGTAGTTTTGTTTCCATTTGAAAGGTTGCTTGTTCAAAAAAAGAAGAATAATGTTTTAAGTCCTTTAATGCTTCAACAAGCTGTCTATCTAGGTCTCTCCCTTTAACACCATCATTTTCTATTAAAGTTACTTTCTCATTAATTCCTAGTATCATATTTTGTAAATTTTGAATCTCTTGTAACATTGGATCAACATTACCATTAATTGTTCTATCATTTAATACTGCAACATTTTTCATACCATCTGTTTGATTTTGACTGTTAGATATAAAGTTTCCTAATTCATAAGGAGTTACACCTGAATCTGCTTTGATAACTTTTGATGTTGTATTTACATTTGTATTAGGCATTGATTACTCCTCATCTGCTCTTTCTATTTCTCCACTTTCAAGTAGTCTCATAGCAACTTCTAGAACTTTTCTTTGAGCTTCTTCTATATCTTTTATTTTAGTTTTACCAAGCATCTCAAACTCTTCATTAAATCTATCTTTAGCTCTTTGAGACATACACCCTTGAATAATTGCCATCTCTTCATCTGGAGAATTTTTTAAGGCCTTAGTAAGGTCTTCTGTTTCAACATTTCCTAATACTTTCATAATATCGTTTGGTTCTAATGCAAGGAAATCTTCAAATACAAACATATTTTCTTTAATCTTTCCTGCAAGTTCAGGATCAAGCCCTTCAATATTTTCCAAAATATCAGTAGATTTAGCACCCATTTTATTTAACATATCAGCAACAGATTTAACACCACCAACACTTACAATAGAAGCAAGTAAAGATTCTAGTTTTTTCTCAAGAACATTCGACATTGATTGCACAATAGAAGGTGACACATCTTTAATAGTTGCCATTTGCATTGATATTTTAACTTTTAAAGCATCATCAAGTTTAGATAATACATTTGAAGCATCTACAGAATCCATATGAGCAAGAACAACGGCAATTGTTTGAGGAGACTCATCTTTAATAAAATCTGCAAGTTGCTTTGGATCAATATTATCCAAGTAAGCAAATGACTGTTTTGCTTCTTGAAGACGTGCTAATTTAGCAAGTACTTTATCTGCTTCAGCTTTACCTAATGATTTATATAAAATCTCTTTAGCATAATCAAATCCACCAGCACTAATGTAACTGCTTGATTGAATAAAAAGATGAAACTCTTCCAATATTGCTAAAGATGTTTCTTTATCAATTGATCTGATTTGTGTAATTTGTATCGATAAATCCTCAACAATATTATGAGGTAATCCTTGGAAAATTTTAACGGTTGCTTCTTCTCCAATTAATACACAAAAATGGGCAATTTTTTCAATCATTGGCATCCCATCTATTCTATCAAAGTTTGCTTGTTTACCTGCCATCTATATATTACCTTCTATTGTTTGAATTTTGCATCACCCTCAGCAAGTAGCATTATTATCATTTGTGCTATATCTTCTGGGTTCTCACTTACACTTTTATCAATTTGTTCTATTAATATCTCATATTTAGCGGCTTCTTCATCATTTAAACCATCAAGGTTATTCATAATTTGACTTTTAACTTTTGCTTTCAATTTGCTTTTAGAACTTGCATTATCGAACTCACCGATATCATAATCAGAATCGCCAACAACGTCACCACCTTTTGCACCACCAGTACCAAGAATCTCTATCTCATTATTTGCGATAAATTTCTTATAAAATACAAACAATAATACTAATGCTATCAAATACTGTATATATTCAGAATACTCTTTTACAATAGAACCCGTCGCAAGCATACTAACACTTGAGTCTTCCTCTGTTGCTTCACTACCACTACCATCCAATGGTTTTAATCCTAAAAACTTAAATGCTTTAACAGTAACACTATCGCCTCTGTCTTTTTTATAACCTATTGCTTCTTGTACAATAGAATTTAGACTTGTTAAAAACTCATCTTTATTATCAAGTTTTTCTAAAACAGAAGAATCAAATGTTACAGCTGCTGTTATTTTTGAAATTGTAGCATATGCATTATCTCTTTCATTTGTAACTTTTTTAGTAATCTCATAATTTGTAACATTTTTTGCTTCTTCTTTAGAAGTTTGTGTTGTTTTTAATCCATTTTGATCATCTGGATTTTCTATATTACTGTCTGCACCAGGTATTCCACCTTCTTCTTTCTCTTGTGCATTTGAATTTGAAGATGTTTCTGTTGTTTGCTGACTTCTTATTGTCCCCTCTGGTGCATATATCTCTTCACTAATCTCTTTTTTTGTAAAATCCAACTCAATTGAAACTTTTGCTACAACTCTTTGATCACCAAGAAATGGCAATAACAAATCTTTAATCTTATTTTGAAAATCTGATTCTAGTTTTGTTTTATATCTCTCATGTTGTAAATATTTTGCAGCATCTATATCTTCTTCACTATGTTCTAATAAAGAACCATTTTGATTAATTAGCTTAATATGTTCAGGCTTGAGTTTAGGTACAGCTGATGCAATAAAGTTTTTTATCCCTGCTATTTGTTTCTGAGACAAGGCAGTACCTTCTCTAAGATTTAGAACTGCTGAAGCAGTAGGGTCTGTTTTTCTCTGTGTAAATACTGATTCTTTTGGGATTCCTATTTTTACAGAAGCAGATAATATTCCAGTAATTGCTTCTAGTGATCTTCCCAATTCACCTTCTAGTGCTCTTAGATATTTTACTTTATTTTCAAAATTTGTTGTTCCTAAAGAACTTTTATCAAAAATCTCCCATCCTGTATGTTTTGTTGTAGCCGCAGAACTTGTCACTAATTTAATTTTAGCTATATTAATATTCTTCTTGTCGGTTCTTAATGTTAAATTATTTCCGCTACCCACTATTGAGTATGGGATTGAAGCAGCTTCTAATTCACTGCTAGCTAACATAACTTGAGACTTTGTCAAATTTGATGATATTGTGTAATTTAACTGTTCATCTTTTGATTTTATATTAGTATAAACAAGTAGTCCCATTAAAAACAAAAATAAAATAGAGAAACCACCTACTATTACTGCTCTTTGCCCTGAATTTAGACCATTGATAAATTTAAAAATTTGTTCCATTCCTATTGTATCCTAATTAATTTTTACTTGATGCGTCAATTATACTTTTAAACCAAAGAGAATCTTTCTTAATTGAATTTTGTATAGCTTTAAACATTATAGAATTTTTTGACATCTCACTCATTTGAGTGTCCATATTAACATTATTTCCATCATTTTGTTCTTCTAATCCTTTAACTTCATAAAGGGACAAATTACTTTTTTTAGATTCAGGACTTAATGACATATGATTTTGGTGCGTATTGCTTAACTTTAATTGATAATTTTCATTCGCTTTATCTAATTGATTTTTAAATCTTAAATTCTTTGTTTTAAAATCTGGTGTATCAATATTTGCAATATTTGTAGATATTACTTTTTGCTTTTCACCTCTAAAATTTAATTGTTGAAATAAAAGTTCCGTTACGCTACTAGGTTGCATTTAATTATTACCTACCATTACCAATAGAATCTATAACTTTTTTATTAATTTCATCGATTCCAGTTATAGCTTTTTGCGACTGTTCAAATTTTCTTTGTGCTTCTATCAGAGTAACCATAGATTTAATTCCATTTACATTACTACTTTCTACTGCACCTCTTAAAAGATAATCGTCGTTATTTTCTATCACTTCTAGTTTTTGAGTATCATTTGCTTTATAGTTATTATTGCCAATTTTATCTAAATTACTAAATTTAGTTGAAACAACTGCAATATTAGGAGCAAAAGCATCATTATTAGTAACTATTGGATTATTTTCTTTATCTAA
>Ga0193956_1000371_pt1 | contig 21239 bp, 18 predicted proteins | sample BB_7_MG_FD_140358 | JGI IMG/M metagenome (GOLD analysis project Ga0193956, IMG submission 140358) | Microbial mat bacterial communities from the Broadkill River, Lewes, Delaware, United States - BB_7_MG | ecosystem: Environmental > Aquatic > Freshwater > River > Microbial mats | place: USA...
CAACTTCGCCAAAACACTGGCAAGCGTATGGCAACACCTGTAAACTTCATGGATTATGCATTTGATGGCGCGACTCTTGGTGCTGTTTTTGATAACCCATTTGAGTTCATGGGCTACAGCAAAATTCGTTTCTGCTATGGTCGTGGTTTTGAGGCTGGTCCAACGGATGGCAGCAACGAGCTTGACGACATGGACTTTGGTGGTCTGAGCTGGGATATCATCAACAACGGTGACCGCTTCATGAACATCCAAGCGTTCCTTGCTGCGAATATTGTAAATATTCCTGACGGTGTTGAATTCGACAATGTTCTTGAACTTGCAATGAATGACATGTTTGGTACCAATTTCAATGGTACACTCGACACTGAGAACCTCGGTGACATCTACCACACATCTTTCGTTTACATGGACAAAGCAGCTGACCTCGACTACTTCTTAGCAGGTGGTTGGAGTCGTACTGATCCTGATGGTGTTGACGAAATGGGTTCTACCCTTCTCGGTTCTTGGTGGGAAGATCCAGGCCAAAAAGATGGTTACTGTGTTTATGGTGGCGTACGTTACAGCCTCGCAGACATGGGCTTGAAATTCGGTCTTGAGTACAACTACGGTACTAAAAACTGGATCTCTATGACACCTGCTCATGACGACATGACTCAAGCTAAACTGGCAACACGTGGTCACGTTGGCGAAGTTTACATGATCTGGGATCTCCCTGTTGGCGACCTACTCAGCGACAAGTGTGCTGCATTTATGCGCCTTGGCTACCAGCACTATGAGTACGACTACACAGGCAGTGGCAACTGGTTAGGCGCTCCTGCTGACATCGACGAGCTTGATGATCCATTGAACGCACAGTTCTTTGCGCCAATTGAGAAGATGGATCAAGTTTACTTGACCATGGAAGCATCATTCTAAACAAAAAGAATGAGCATTCTATTTCGTGCTTTCTTTTTCCAGAGTTTATGATAAAATTACTCTAGAATATTCGGAAGGCGCGCTTAGGAAACTGTTAATTTACTTAATCACCTTAAGGAGTCAAAACAATGACAAAGAAACTGATTGTATTAATCGCAATGACCGCATTTGTTGGCGGCATGAGCAGTGCAGCTCTTGCTAAAGCTTACAAAGGTACCGTAACAGCAGTAGCTGGCGACATGGTAACTGTTCAGCTTAAAGCTAAAGATGCTAAGAAAGTCTCTGTTGGCGACGCAGCTAGCATGAAGATCAAATCTGGCGCTCCTGCTGCTGGTTCTGACGCACTAACAGGCTGCTAATCGTTTTTAGCACCTTGGTACAGGTTACATACGGGAAGCCCTCACTATTTCAGTGAGGGCTTCTTTTGACTAATTTGGATAGGGATTAATTATGAAAAGCGTAAAAATTATCAGCCTTGCCGCTGTTGCGCTACTGTTAAGCGTCTCTATGGCGTTTGCAATTGGTGCTGGCGTTGGTCGCGACGGTACAATCGCTGCGACAAAAGGCAAAGCAGAGACTCTGCAACAGTTGATCGATATGTACGATTCAACTGGCTGCATCGATTGCCACGAAGAGATTCACGAAGACTGGGATGCTTCTCCTCATGCGCGCTCAATTTATGGTACAGGCCGTGCGGCGGCAACCATGATTACAGCGATGAAAAATGGTTTCATGGCATGGGAATATTCTGGCGTAGAGACAGTTAAGGATGTTCGCGTTGAGCATTTAATGGGTTGCATGAAATGTCACCTACCTCAACTTGCTGACGCAACAGACGATGTTGCTGTCGAGCTTGCTGAGACATTGATGGCATGGTATGGCGCAGCGAAAACAGCTCTTAAAGATCCTAGCGACGAAAAAGCTGTTGCACTTCGCGACAAGCACCAAACCACTTTAACCAGCCTTAACATCAACTGCTTGGTTTGCCACAACCGTATGGCAATCACTCACAAGTGGACTGATGGCTATCCTCAGCACGATACTGTATATGGCATGAACAACGGCGAGCACGAAGATGAGGCTTTCCCCACAATGAAAGTTAGTCCTATCATGGACGAGTCAATTTTCTGTGGTCAGTGTCACGGTATGGGTCCAAACCTTGAGCTTGAAAACCCAACTCAGTGTGCTACTGCTTATGGTAGCTACATGTGGGCATACAAAGCTGAAGGCGGCATGGAAACTTGCCAAGAGTGTCACATGGAGAAAAGTGGTCTCGGCCACAAGATCCTCAGCTACAGTGATGAGACAATGGCAGAGATGGCTGTTGACTTCCACGTTGAGGGCTATGTATCACAATGGCTCGACGGCAGCACTTTGCGTCCTAAAGCCGTTGTTAAAGTTAAAATGGTAAACCGCACTGGCCACGCTATCCCTGATGGCTGACCGACCCCTAACCGACTGGTTCTGTCGGTAAAAGCGGAAACTGAAGAAGATGATGAGTTATTTGAAGAAGAAGTAATCTACATGCCAACACCTAAGTTGATGGCACGTGGTAACAACATGGGTCGTGGTCCCTACGAGAAGAGTTCAATTCTCGAAGATACGGGCCTCGCTCCAGGTAAAGAAGTTGAAGAGCGCTTTGACATTTTCTACCCAGTAGTTGAGGGTGATGATGGCAAGCAAGTTGCTGAAGAGCGTGAGATGGACGTAACCGTTCAACTCTGGTACAAGCCTTTCGGTACCATGTCAGGTGCTGTACTTTGGCGCGAGTGGGAAGAGACACTTAGCCTTGATAAAAAAGCTAAGCCGACCACTTACCGTTCAGGTAACGCTAAGTAACACGCTCCATTGAGTAAACGAAAAAGGGACAGTCTGAAAAGGCTGTCCCTTTTTTTATGGAATTATTGACACGATTCCAACTCGCGTTTAAATTGCCCCTACGAGTACCCAATGTAAGGTACGATCAGTGCTACAGAGTACCAACAAGTCGACCATATCACTATGGTTCAACCACGTGAATACCATCAATACGGTAAGATAACTGCATTATCCACAGTAGCTAACGGCGAGATAAGTCGGATTGACCTCAAAGGAAACAATGAGCGAACAAAAAATTTTCAAACAGATGAAGCGCTTAACAGGACAGGCCATTAGCGATTTTGATTTAATTGAGGACAATGATCGTATCCTCGTTGCCCTATCAGGCGGTAAGGACTCTTGGGCGATGCTCTATATTTTAACAGAACTATGCCGTCGGGCCCCCATTCACTACGAGTTAATACCTGTGACGGTTGATCCTGGATTTGACGGTTTCGACACCTCAACCATTCTCGATCATCTAAAACAACATGGTTTTTCTGGTCATATTGAGAAGACACGGAATAAAGAACGAATTGACCGCCACCTAAAATCAGGTACGTCGTATTGTGCCTTTTGCGCACGCTTACGTCGTGGCACCCTGTATGCAACAGCAGCAAAGCTCGGGTGCAACAAGGTCGCCTTAGGCCACCATCTTGATGACCACATTGAGACACTGCTTCTTAATCAATTTTATTCGGGCACCATTGCCGCCATGAGCCCCAAATTAAAAGCGGACAACGGCATCCATACCGTTATCCGCCCGTTGGTTTATGTTGAAGAGATGATGATTGAACAGTGGGCTCAGTTAAAACAGGTACCACAAGTTGACTGTAGCTGCCCACAACTGGCACGGCGGGACCAAAAGAGGCAAAAAATAAAAGAATTAATTACTGAACTACAGCAAGACAACCCGTTGTTGAAAAAAAGTTTACTTAAATCTATGGCCAATGTTCAACCACGTCATCTACTCGACCCACTACTTAAATCGGCGTATAATCAACCGTCGACTTAAGCGTTACAAACACGGAACATCGAGACAACATCCAGTCAGAAAAACAATAACAGCACAGACCACACTTATTTTGACAATAAACATTCACCACTCCATGTTAATAAAAAATTAAAAGATTAATTCACCACAAGCCAATATCAAGAACACTGCTCTGAACAGAGATGTGAATTAAATATTGTCCGTATTTGTTCGGTAACTTGCCTATATTCTGCCATAAATTGTTCTTCTGGTAGAGCGGTATCACCTTGATAACCTAGTCGCTTAGCCAATTTACGTAGATTAGCCTTATCTGTGTCAACTTGATTAAACGATTGGTCATGTACCAAGCGCAGCTTGTTTTCGAGGCGGCGCAAAAATTTATAGCCCTCAGCCAGCTGCATCACTTCATTATCCGCTAAAAGTTTCTGCGTCTGTAACGCATTCAGTGCCTCCAAAGTATTGCACACCCGGACCTCAGGAACGGAAGCACCATGCAACAGTTGAAAATATTGCACTAAAAATTCAACGTCAACCATGCCACCCCGACCCGTTTTTATATTGAATTGATTCGAGCCTTCACGAGCGATCTCTTTTTCCATCCTTTGGCGTAATCGATATATTTCGGCTTGCAACTCAGCTGGTAACTCTTTTTCCCATGTAATTCGCTGATTAATGCGGTTGATTTTTTCAGTGATCTCAGGTCCACCTACAACCACTTTGGCCTTGGTTAGTGCTTGTCGTTCCCAGAGTTGTGCTGAATTTTGATGATAATTTTCGTAGGCTGTCAGACTCGTGACAAGTGGCCCCTGATTGCCCGATGGCCGCAATCTAGTATCAATCTCGTAAACACGTCCCTCCCGCGTCGAAAGACTTAATACCGAGATAATTCGCTGCGCAAGTTTAGAAAAATACTCTTGATTACTTAACTGTTTGAAACGATCAACATCGGTTCCTGTTACCGCTTTCGTTTTCCCCTGACCACTGTACATGAAAATAATATCGAGATCAGAATGGTAATTGATCTCCATACCACCCAGCTTCCCCATGCCTAATACCGCAAACTCAGCTTCGTCCCACCCCCCCGATTCGCTTTCACAAAACGGCAAACCAAAGCGAGCAATCAGTTCCGTTCGAGCAATATCAACCGCCGCCGCCAAACAAACCAGAGCTAAATTGCTTAACTGCATTAAGCTGCGCCCTTGCATGATATCGCCACGCAGATCATTTAGCGCAATCCGCAAAAATTCTTCGTTACGGAAACGACGTAGGGTATCGAGCTGATCTTCATAATCGAGAGTATCAGCCATTTGTGCAGCAAATTCATCATGCAGCACCTCCAACGATTTATCGCCGACAACATGGCAACTAGAAACCAACGAATCTAAAATTTCTGGTCGTTGAATAAAAATTCGTGACAAAAACGTACTGGTACTAAACAGAGAGGTCAACAACTCAATAATGGCAACATTTTCAGCTAATAACGCATAAAGCGTTCCGTGTCCGCGGGCACGTAATAAAAAACCTTCAAAATTGTTAAAGGCCATATCCGGCTCAGGAGAATCGACAATTGCCTGTATGATTAGTGGCAAAACACGCTCATAGTAACGGCGCACCCGTCTGGTCATATGGTTGCCAAACTTACCTTCACGAAAGCGCAGCAATGTCTCATAAGCGCCATCAGGTTGGCGAAAACCGTTTTCCTCTAGAACGTCCTTAACGAGATCACTGTCGCTTTCCTCATCAAGTAAAAAGCGAATAACAGGCTTTATTTCATCCACCGACTCATCTTCACTGACATAAAAAAGACCACGATAGATGCGTGTTACCTGATCGCGGTGTTCCTCTAGCACCTGTTTAAACGTTGCATAATCATCAAAACCACAACGTCGAGCAAGGTTCAACAGTTCGGCATCGTTGATCGGCAAATTATGCGTTTGACGCTCTTGAACCACTTGAATTCGATGTTCAACAGTGCGCAAAAAGATATACGCTTGACGTAGGGTTTGAGCATCTTCTACAGGAACATACCCTTCATCGCGCAACAAACATAACGCGCTTAAGGTACTACGTTCGCGCACCTGTGGGTTTTTACCCGCATAAACCAGTTGCAACGCTTGAGTGAAGAATTCAATCTCGCGTATACCGCCCTTACCGAGTTTAAGATTATTTTCACACTGTTTTTGTTGCGCTTGATGACTATCGATCTTCTTCTTCATCTGCTTGAGGTCGTCAACCATACCGTAGTCGAGATAGCGACGATAGATAAAGGGTTGCAAGGCTTTAAGTAATTGCTCCCCCAACTCAAGGCAACCAGCAACAGGTCGCGCTTTCATCATCGCCGAGCGCTCCCAGTTCTGCCCCCAACTTTCGTAGTAGCTCTCTGCGGCATTGAGCGAACATGCCATCTCGCCACTGCGCCCCTCGGGACGAAGATCTAAATCCACGCGAAAAACAAAACCATCCGCCGTAACCTGACCAATTGCGCGAGTTAACCACTCTGACAACTTAACAAAGTAACTATGCAACTCAATTTTGTTTTTTATTTTTCCAGAGAGATCAGCAACACCAGTCGTTGTTCCATGCGATGAGGAATAAAAAAAGATCAGATCGATATCAGAGGAGAAGTTTAACTCCCATCCACCCAGTTTACCCATACCGAAAACGGTAAAGGACGCTTGAGTCGGTGTTGAATCGGCAGGGGCATCCTCAGCAAGATCTTCGAGGGGTAAACCATATTCAGCTTGCAATAACTGTTCACAGTGCTGACAGGCGACCTGTAGCGTTGCCGCCGCAAGACTTGACAGTTCTGCCGTTATCTCAACGAGATCAGCAACGCCACTCAAGTCACGAGCGCTAATTCGGAGAACCTCACGATATTTATACTGACGCAAACAGGTTTGCAATTGTTCAAAATCGGCATCGACGGGCAGGCGCTGGAGCAATTCGGCCTGCATGGTCGTGGTATCTTTACAACGATCCACCTCTCCCATGCCAAACAGTTCATACAGGTAATTTGAATGACGACAAAGGATGCCGGTCAAAAAAGTTGAGGCACCGAGCATCAATAGTAACTGTCGACAATGGTCAGGGTGGGTAATGCAGCTGAGAAAATGACCCGAATCAACCACATCGCTACAGCGCTCAAGGTTATTGAGCGCCATATCGGGATCGGAACAATTGAGGGCAACTTCTGCTAATAATGCAACCAGTTCAGCATCATTTAATGATTCGCTTAACAGAGTTAAATTGGTCACTGTTTTACTTGGTTCACTGAACCCAACAGACGCAACGGATTGCTCAAAGGCATCTTTTTGTTCAGCGGGACAACAACGTAAAAAAGGGAGTAAAACAGAGCCAACTTCTGTCATAGTTACCTCGATATAAGAGATGATCGTTATTGAAACCCTTTGGCCACTAACTGACTTAATTGGCTAACATAATCGCCCTGTGCAACCCCCTGCTCAGTAATGATCGCGGTGACTAATCGTGAGGGTGTCACATCGAAAGCCGGGTTATACACATCAACACCTGACGGTGCAAGTTGTACCTCACCGCAATGGGTCACTTCACGAGCATCGCGTTGCTCAATTGGAATGAGGCTGCCATCACTTAAAGTGAGATCGATAGTCGATAACGGCGCAGCAACATAGAACGGAATACCGTGCTCCTTAGCTAAAACGGCCACCGTATAGGTGCCGATTTTATTGGCGACATCGCCATTGGCCGCAATTCGGTCTGCACCGACGATCACCGCATCCACCTTGCCCTGTTGCATCAAATAACCCGCCATATTATCGCAGATCACTGTCACCGGGATATCATCCTGCTGCAATTCCCACGCAGTTAAGCGTGCGCCTTGCCAAAAAGGTCGCGTTTCATCGGCGAAGACCTCAATCTCCTTACCCGCTTCAATGGCCGCGCGAATCACCCCTAGCGCGGTGCCATAACCACCTGTGGCTAACGCCCCAGCATTACAGTGGGTCAAAATTTGCCCCTGTTGAGGAAACAGCACTTGGCCATGCTGTCCCATAGCTTTGTTGATCCGCTCATCATCCGCGGCAATCTCGACCGCCTCGTCTCGCAAACGTTGTTGCAACTCAACCAAGGATAGGTGCTGATGATCGCGAGCCACCCGCTTCATGCGATCAAGCGCCCAAAACAGGTTCACGGCTGTAGGGCGAGTCGCAGCAAGAACATCGCAACAGGAGAGAAATTGTTGTTCAAAATCGGTAAAGTCAGTCGCTTCAATGGCACTAGCCGCAAAGGAGGCGCCAAAGGCAGCGGCGACACCAATGGCTGGAGCACCGCGAACAACCATGGTGTAGATCGCATCGGCAACGCCTTGGTATGTGGTGTAATCGCGCCACACCTCTTGCGCTGGCAATAAGCGCTGGTCAATCATTCGACAGACGCCATCTTCATATAAAATTGGCTTGATCGCCATAATTTCCCCTTTAAAAAAATTAACCGCGTAATTTCTTACACAGTAACTCGTTAACCATCGCAGGGTTTGCTTTCCCCTTGCTGGACTTCATCACTTGACCAACAAAGAAACCGAGCAACTTATCTTTGCCCTCGCTAAACTCCTGTGCTTGGCCCGGATTAGCCGCAATAACCTCATCGACCATCGCTTCGATTGCGCCGGTATCGGTCACTTGCTTCAACCCTTTTTCATCGATAATGGTATCCGCTGATTTGCCACTGTTCCACATTTCGTCGAAAACGGTCTTAGCAATTTTGCCAGAGATGGTTTTATCAGCAATACGCTCGAGCATCGCAGCCAACATCTCGGGTGAAACAGGAACCTGATCAACACTCAAACCTTCATCGTTGCGGCGGCGTTGCACATCACCCATCACCCAGTTGGCACAGGCTTTAGCATCTTTATGCAACTTTGCACAGGCATCAAAGTAATCGGCCAGCGCTTGCTCTGCAGTAAGAATTTCAGTGTCTTTAACAGACAAACTGAACTGCTCTATAAAGCGGGCTTTTTTCGCTTCGGGCAACTCTGGCAGCTCACCTTGAACGCGTTCGATCCACGGCGTATCAATCACCAGTGGCACCAAATCAGGATCAGGGAAGTAACGATAATCGTGCGCTTCCTCTTTGCCACGCATAGAACGGGTTAAGCCGGTATTGCTATCGTACAAACGGGTCTCTTGAACGACTTTTCCACCGTCTTCAATAAGATCAATCTGACGATCGATCTCAAACTCGATCCCCTCTTTGATGAAACGGAACGAGTTGATATTTTTAAGCTCTGCACGGGTACCAAACTCTTTTTGGCCCCACGGACGAACGGAGACGTTGGCATCGCAGCGAAAGGAACCCTCTTCGAGGTTACCATCGCAAATACCGAGGTACATGACGATTTGGTGCAACTTCTTCAGATAAGCGATCGCTTCATCGCTACTGCGCATGTCAGGTTCGGAAACCACCTCAAGCAGTGGTGTACAAGCACGATTTAAGTCAACACGCGAGCCTGTAGCAGCGTCATCACTATGCAGCAATTTCCCTGCATCCTCCTCCATATGAATCCGGGTAATCCCGATACGCTGAGCACCTCGATCAGCAGTTTCAACATCTAAATGACCATGCTCACAGATCGGCAATTCAAATTGCGAAATCTGGTAGCCTTTCGGCAGGTCTGGATAAAAATAATTTTTACGCGCAAAGATAGAGCGCGGAGCAATTTGGCAATTGGTGGCTAAGCCTGCCTTGATGGCATTTTCTACCACCTGACGGTTCAACACCGGAAGCGCCCCTGGTAACCCTAAGCAAACGGGACAGGTTTGCGAATTTGGCTCATTACCAAACTGAATAGAGCAACCACAAAAAATCTTAGTCTTGGTAGTCAGCTGGACGTGTACTTCTAGCCCAATAACAACTTCGTAATTTTCTCTCATTTTATCTCAACCTTTCAACAACGGCCTAAAGCTCAGGCTGTTGACAATGCCAATCTGTCGCTTGCTCAAACGCATAAGCAGTTTGCAGCAACTCCGCTTCACCAAATGCCTTACCCAGCAACTGAACACCAATCGGCAACCCTTTTTCAGAGATACCGCAAGGTAAGCTCATTCCGCAAATACCCGCTAAGTTGGCTGACAAGGTGAAGATATCAGACAAATACATCTGTAAAGGATCAGATGTTTTATCGCCAAGGCCAAATGCTGCTGTAGGTGCAACAGGAGTTAAAATACAATCGACCTGCTCAAAGGCGTTGGTAAAATCTTGCTGAATCAACGCACGAACCTTTTGTGCTTTGATATAGTAGGCATCGTAGTAACCAGATGACAGCGCATAGGTTCCGAGCATAATCCGCCGTTTTACCTCATCACCAAAACCTGCGGCACGTGTCTTCGAATACATATCAATCAAGCCGCTACCTTCATCGACACGTTGGCAGTAACGGACACCATCATAACGAGCGAGATTACTCGAGGCTTCAGCGGTGGCAACCACGTAGTAACAAGCCACTGCATATTTGGTATGCGGCAGACTGACTTCAACAATTTCAGCACCAAGCTCTTTATATTTTGCCACGGCAGCATCTATCGCTTGTTTCACATCAGCATCTAGGCCATCAATAAAGTACTCTTTTGGCAAGCCAATTTTTTTACCTGCAACACCCTGCTCAAGATTCGCAAGATAATCAGGCACAGGCAGATCAACGGAGGTTGAATCGGCTGGATCATATCCGGCAACAGCACCGAGCATAATGGCACAATCACGCACATCACGAGAGATCGGACCAACTTGATCAAGCGATGAGGCATAAGCGATCACGCCATAGCGAGAAACGCGGCCATAACTTGGCTTCAAACCAACAACACCGCAGTGTGATGCGGGTTGACGAATGGAGCCACCGGTATCGGTACCAAGGGTCGCAGCTGCTTGACGCGCCGACACACAGGCCGCAGAACCACCCGATGAACCACCCGGTACACAATCGGTATTCCATGGGTTGCGCACAGCACCAAAAGCACTGTTCTCGTTGGAACTGCCCATGGCAAATTCGTCCATGTTGAGTTTACCAACAATCACTGCTCCGTGCTCTTTGAGCTTGCGGACAGCGGTACCATCATAAGGGGGTAAATAGTCACCCAATATTTTCGATGCACAGGTTGTACGGATCCCTTCGGTAACAAAAATATCTTTTAAGGCAATGGGAATACCTGTTAGCAACTGCACGTTACCCGCAGCACGCTGAGCGTCAGCTTCACGCGCCGCTGCCAGGGCTTCTTCATCACAAACCGTAATAAATGCATTGATCTTGTCATCGGTTTTTTTAATTTGCTTGAGAAATGCTTCCGTCAGCTCAACGGCGGTGGTGGTACCAGCGGCCAATTGCTGCTGCATCTCATGAATGGATAAATCAATTAAAGCCATCTACAACTCCACTCGCTGACCACTACGATCAGCTTTTTGTAAGTATAATAAATTCTAGCCAGTGCTGGACAATGATCCCATGAAACCATGAGATCAAAAGTGTCCCACCGCGTTACTCGATCACTTTTGGTACGCCAAAACAACCATCGGCATCATTGGGTGCATTACCCAACGCTTTTTCCGTTCCGATTGATGGCTTGATCTCATCAGCACGGAAGGCATTCTCTAACGGTACGGCGTGTGCGATGGGAATAATATCGTCGGTATCTAATTCGTTTAATTGCTCTACATGGCCAAGAATCGCATCCATCTGGCCAGTAATTGTCTCCATCTCCTCTTCGCTTAGAGCTAAACGGGACAATCGTGCTACTTTTTCCACTTCAGCGCGCGTTATTTTCATTAATTTTCCTCCTGAAACGTATTCAAAACGAGCCATGTCGCTCATGGATTAATTCTTTACTGTTCGGTCATCAAGCTACGCAATGATAACGATAAAGATGACCCTGTTAAATAGCACAATTTATGGGGGGTATTCAACGCTATTGCTGACAAACAACAAAAGCCACGATGCGAAGATCGTGGCTTTTGTGATTTAAACACCCATTTACATTGAACAGCTTAACAGTACGGATTATTTTACCAGCCGATCTGTGGTGGAGCAGATTGCTCTACTCGTTGCTGAGGTTGAAGACTGCCCGCTGACTCAACTTTGAATTGTGCCAACATGCCTCGTAGTTGCTCGGCTTGACTTGACAACTCTTCGGCTGCCGCAGCCCCCTCTTCGGCACTCGCAGTATTCTGTTGTGTGACTTTATCAATTTGATTCAAACCAATATTAACTTGCGAGATCCCTTCAGATTGCTCGTTAGCCGACACCGAAATCTCTGAAACAAGATCTGACATTTTAGTGATAGAGGTCATGATCTCCTGTAGCGAGTTTGATGTACGCTCAGCTATTTTGGTACCATTTTCCGCCTTAACAACGGACCCTTCAATCAACGCTGCGGTTTCTTGAGCGGCCTTAGCGCTTCGAGCCGCAAGATTACGTACCTCTTCGGCAACGACAGCAAACCCTTTACCATGTTGACCCGCACGAGCCGCTTCAACTGCGGCATTGAGTGCTAACAAGTTCGTCTGGAATGCGATCTCATCAATAACTTTGATGATTTTTGAGATCCCCTGCCCTGCGGCATTAATCTCATTCATCGCGCCAACCATATCGGACATATTACTATTGCCCTCTTCAGCGGAATGGATCGCATCTTTTGACAAGGTCAAGGCAACATTGGTATTTTCAGCGCTCTGTTTGGTCTGAGATTCAATTTGTGCCATGGAGCTGGTAATCTCTTCCATCGAAGCCGCTTGCTCGGTCGCACCTTGTGACAGCGATTGGCTGACATCCGACACCTGCGCCGAACCCGAAACAATTTGTCCACTGGCCTCACTGACTTCGTTAACCAGCCCACCCAGCTCACTGACCATATTTTGCAACGCGCCACCAAATTCATCATGATCAGAAGCCAGATCAACTTTGACAGTCAAATCGCCATCGGCAATTAATTTGGCCAACTGCACTTTTTTGCCCAAGCTATCGCTCATGGTATTAAGAGCTTTAGACATGTCACCCATCTCGTCGTCACGATGAATTTGCAACCGCTGACTTAAGTCACCTTCGGCGATGGCAGCTGTAACGGCAACCGCCTTTTGCAACGGTGTGGTAAATGAACTGGTGACAACAAAAACAATGCTACCAATAAGAACTAACAAAAACAACGCACCGATCAGGGCATCGCGCTTCATTTTTTCAATCGACTGTTCACCGGTCGTTTGAATGTGGTGTAAACTTGCAAGGGTTTGCGTAACATCCTGAACCATCACCAACACACCAGCTTGCTTACCGGAATAATCATTGATCGGAAAAGCGCTAACATAACTATTATCAATCTGACGAGACACCAGTGTTTTCGTACCCTGATTTAAAAAATCAGAATTAACCACGGGCTGTGTTACGGCGGAATTTGTTGTTGCGCATAATACGTAGCGGCCATCTAGAACAGGATATTTTGCTGAATCCTGTAATTTCGTTGCAATGGGCAGCAGATCAGCATTCATATACACAGCAAAATTTTGCGCATCGGAGGTCTTGGAGAATTTCACCAAATCATTAAAAGGCAACAAAACCTCAGCTGAACCGAGATGGATTCCTTGTTCGTCAGCAATAGCGGTAACACCACGGATGGCAAAACCACCACGCCCAACTTCGATCCCCTTCAACGGTGCGTGCGTCCCAGTATTTATCTCGACAACAGTACGGCGAAAACCGCGTAAATCATCTGATATATCAATTTTTTTACCATCACGTTTGGTTTGCCAGCCGTTACGCCATAGTCGCGTTAAGCTACGCCCTGTTGGCAGATGAAAATGGAGCTTTAGCTCATCAACACCCATTGTCGACTTAAATGTGGCAATAACAGGCTTAAATGTCTGTCGTAACTGTTCACGCGCCTGCTGAGAAAAAGGATCATTTTCATCATCTAGATCACCTTCATGCGCCAGCCGATAAGCATCGGCAACGCCAGGCATATTGGCTAAAATCACAGCTTCCTCCAACGCACGATTGCTCATCCGTTGGATATTACCGTTAATCGCCTGCATCTTTGCTGCAGTACTCTCTTCTAAACCACGGTTTAATATCTCATTGGTGGTTGTCAACTGATCCAGCACAAGCGCACTCACGCCACCATTCAACGCCCAAACGCCTAGAGCGGAGGTAAGGGCCAAAACGACAAAAACAGGCAACAGTAATTTTGTCCGAATTTTTCTTATGTGCATAAGCAACCTCCACCCTAAGGGTTATATGGAAAAGTGTTAAAAACAGGGAGAAACAATACTCTAACTGAACAATTTCCACATTCAACATTAATCCATTTACTACAAACATTAAAGGCAAAAAACAACAAAGCCCAACTCATCACAAGATGGTTGGGCGATTAACTTTGCAGCCACTAATATGTAAAATATCAGATCGTTACACAAAACCTGTTTTTTTACAAACCACGGATCACAACCTGCTCAACATACTCACCAGCAACAGCGGCTAACTGTTGCAATTTCCTTTCAGAATGGGGAGCAAGATCCCTCATCTGGATCGCCATAGCGTAATCGGGCACGAACTGCTGCAATACCCACCCAGCTTGACCCTTTAAGATTTCACCGATCATACGAATATCTTCTTCTTCGACAAGGCCAGGGACACAGGTGGTTCGAAACTCAACCTCCACTGCTGAAGCGATCAACAAATCAACACTCTCCTGTATCGCCGACACATCAACCGTGCTCCGATGCAGTTCAGCATAACGGCTAAGAGAAGTTTTAATGTCCAAACCAACGAAATCGATCAACTGTTTCTGCAACAACGCGGCTAAAACCTGAGGACGTAAACCATTGGTATCAAGCTTCACTTGCAAACCTAGCTGTTTAATCTGATGCAACAACTGTGGCAACGCGGGGTCAAGTGTCGCTTCACCACCTGAGATCACCACACCATCAATAAAACCTTGGCGCTGGCGCAATTGACTTAACACTTCATCAACGGGGATATCGGGGTAAAGTTCAGGAGTCTCAACCAAAGAGGGATTGTGACAATAGGGGCAACTGAGGTTACAGCCACCGTAAAACACAAGGGAAGCAACCCGCCCAGGAAAATCGAGCAAGCTGGTTCCCTGAAAACCTTTTATCGACATAAAATGTTACTTTTCAGCGCTACTGTGATCAACAACATACTCACGCCGCTGAACAAATTCCTCTTGCTTGCCTTTGTTCCATTGTTGTACTGGACGGAAAAAACCACATACACGCGAATACACTTCTGTTTTTTTCTGACACTTGCTCGACATAACCATCTCCTTTATGCGCCTCACCGAGGCCATCAATAAATTAATTTAAGTATTTATGCTGCTTTATCACTGTGATCGTGGGGGCAAGAAAAATGCTCACCAGCGATATAGCCATGTTCCGGACAAATCGTAAATGTTGGGCTAAGGGTAAAATAAGGCAGATGAAAGTTTTCAGCAATTCGGCGTACGAGCAAACGAGCGCTTTGCCAATCTTCAAGCTTCTCACCCAGAAAACCATGAAAAACAGTGCCGCCTGTGTACTTAGTTTGCAGCGGATCCTGATGTTGTAACGCCTGAAAAATATCATCCGTTGTGCCAACAGGTAACTGCGTCGAATTGGTATAAAAGGGTTGATCGTCGCCAGCGGTAATAATTTCTGGATAACTTTGCCGATCACGCTGAGCCAAACGGAAACTTGTCCCCTCTGCGGGTGTCGCTTCAAGGTTGTACAACTGCCCCGTCTCTTCTTGAAACGCCTCCAACTGCTTACGCATAAAAGACAAAGTCTGTTCAGCAAACTGTGCCCCGGCAGGGGTATCAATCCCTTCGCCAATTAAATTTAGCGCCGCTTCGTTCATGCCGATCAAGCCAATGGTGGAAAAATGATTATCCCAATAACGACCACTACGCTGGTGGATAGCACTGAGGTAATAACGACTATACGGGTACAACCCTTCATCGGTAAAACGCTCTAACTGCTTACGCTTTATATCCAACGACTCGGCAGCAATGGCCATCAATTCTGAGATTCGAGTATTGAACGCCTCTTGATCTTCAGCAACATAAGCAGCACGGGGCAGATTGATCGTCACAACCCCCGTTGAACCTGTCAGTGGGTTCGAACCAAACAATCCGCCGCCACGACGACGCAATTCACGATTATCAAGACGCAAACGACAACACATGGAACGTGCATCTTCTGGATCCATATCGGAATTGATGAAGTTACTGAAATAGGGCGTGCCATATTTTGCCGTCATCTCCCAAACAAATTTGAGTCGATCACTTTCCCAATCGAGATCGGAGGTAATGTTATAGGTTGGGATCGGGAAAGTAAAAATTCGTCCCGATGAATCACCATCCATCATCACTTCACAAAAGGCGCGATTAAACAGGTCCATCTCCTCTTGAAAATCGCCATAGGTATCATCTTTTAACTCACCACCGATCACCACCGCTTCGTGAGCGACGTTACGTGGCGGCGTTAAATCTAGAGTAATGTTTGTAAAAGGGGTTTGAAAACCAACTCGTGTTGGCACGTTCATACTAAAAATGAACTCTTGCATCGCCTGCTTCACCTCTTCATAGCTGAGGTTGTCGTAGCGAATGAAAGGGGCTAACAAGGTATCGAAACTTGCAAAAGCCTGCGCTCCTGCCGCCTCCCCCTGTAGCGTATAAAAAAAGTTAACCGCTTGCCCTAATGCCGTTCGAAAATGTTTTGCTGGAGCACTTTGCACTTTCCCATAGGCACCAGTAAATCCTTGAAGCAGTAAATCTTTTAAATCCCAGCCACAACAATAGACCGACAACATACCTAGATCATGGATATGGAAATCGCCATTTTTATGGGCTGCGGAGATCTTTTCAGGATAAATCTTATTCAACCAATAATTACTGGTGATATTAGAAGCAATATGATTATTCAATCCCTGCAATGAATAGCCCATATTTGCGTTCTCTTTGACTCGCCAATCTTCTTGCGTCAGATACGAATCGATGGCATCAATCGATTCCTGCATGAAAGAGCGGGTTTCACGCAACTGCTCATGTTGACGACGGTACAAGATATACGCTTTAGCGGTTTGAGCATGCCCACTCTCAATAAGCTGTTTTTCAACAAGGTCTTGCACGTTTTCAACCGTTGGAACACGATCATCTTTGTAGATCACCTCTAAAATGCCGACAACCTGCCGAACAACGCTTTCGGCTTTGTCCATATCCTGCCCACCGACAGCCTTAACAGATTTCTTAATCGCTTCAGCAATTTTTTTCTCTTCAAAGATCGCCAACCGGCCATCACGCTTACGAATATACTCCAACACGTTGCTCTCCCTTGTGATAAGCGGCATTGCTCTACAAACCGCAGACCTCGACACGTCTGCACTGAACTGAACCTACCATGACAATAACAGGGCGAACAAGTTAAAACACCACATATAGACATTAAAAAGCAAGACAGGCACAACATATTGTTTAAAGGCTGTGGTTAACTCTGTTGATAAGTCTGATAACTCTGTATAAAAAAAGGCCGAGACAATCGTCTCGGCCTACATCAAATCAGTATAAAATTGTTTTCAAGTCATAAAAACAAACTCAATGATCGTTCACATCGGTCTATGCTCTATGATCATGATGCATTGCAGGTGATTCTTTTTTTGCAAAAAGTCCCTTGATTAAACCAGCCGTTAAAATAATACCGGGGATCAATTGAGACACAACAAACAAAGCGATGAAACCAACAAACAGCCAAACCAAAAAACCTGCCCCTGTTCGGGTTGCAGACATTGCAGCAAAACAGTTTGTTGCCAAACCAAAACTTAAAAGAATTAACGTTATCATCACTTGTTTCATAACTTCCTCCACAATCTACTAAAACCGTTACGACGCTTTTGGTTCTTCGATTCCAATACAATCAATTGAATTTAAATATCTATTTGTAACGCTGATTGGTCATATTCTTATTTTGCACTATAGGTGCCAAATTTCACATACACCGCACTTAACAACGTAAGTACCTGTTTTAACGACAAACAAACACACCTAGCCAGCTTAATTAAAACAAGGCAAACATTAAACAAGGAGGACTGTATACATATAATATCCACACAGAAGGAACCAACAACCTAAACAAGGCTTACATTCAACGATAACCGCTTAACTCTAAAGAGATTTTTAGCATTACAACCATTGTATAATTCTCTTATACATGGCAATTCCAACTCACCCAAAGATGAAAAAATTCCCCAATCCGCACCAAGAGTGTTGACAGCGAAAGACCGATGCGTGTTTAGTAAATAATATAACAGATAAAAACACCCTTCTGGCAGTTACCTCAAAGAGAGCGCATGCAAGGAGCAAAGCGATGACTGAAGATGAGACAACAACTCAATTAAGGTTAATTCGACGCAAACGCTGGCAACTATGGTTGGTATTTATCAGCTACTTGCCAGCCATCGGCATCGCTCTTTCTATGACGGAGGGCAACACTTGGCCTGCAATCACTGCGGGCTGCTGGGTTGTTGCAGCAGGAGTTGCTGGAGTTCGTGTAAGCCTGAGCCGTTGCCCACGTTGCGGCAACCTTTTTCACATGCAGGGAGTGAGTACATCATGGGGGAGAAGCTGCCGCCACTGCAAATTATCACTTTAGCGACTACAACATAAAGATAATGCACTAAAAAGGCCCGTTGAGTCATGACTCAACGGGCCTTTTTAGTGCATAGAAATAGACAAACTATAGCGCATCTTTCTCTTCGGCATCATCGTCACCAGATCGAAACAATTTTTTCATAATCGTCCGCTCTCTTCGTATTGCATCGCTAGCAAAGCTGCGAATACTATAATACTCAAGACCTAAAATTGTACTACCAGCAACCAAAACAGCTAATGCATTGACTCGTAACGCATTAGAAAGAAGATAAAAAATATAAAAGCCCGTCAAGTAACCTACGTGCGCCCAACCACGATAAACTTCTGTACGGTCAGACAGGCGTGACAGGGTTAGAATAAGTGCTGAAAAACTATAAACTGCCAAGGCAATATTAATCATTTTTGGTGACGGTGGCTTACCAAGAAAGCTGCGTGTCTCCTGCGAGACATTAGCAAGAATGTTACTATCCTGAAAATAAACAGCCACCATACTAATCAAGATAAAGACCAACAGGCCCCACAGCCCTTGGCGAGAAAGAATATGCAAAGAATCAATATGGGCCTGCATCCTCGCTAAGCGTTGCTGTGAGCTACGCACACCTCCTGTGTCGCCATCAATCTCTGACTTGTGCCCCAAAGGCATAAAGGGTTCCTATCTCGACACCACCACATAAATAACCAGGCAGTAGTCGTGCTATTTGAGCTCTTGATTTTTAACCTTGTCAGCCAACTCCTTCACTGTTGAAGCAATATATTCTAATTCATAGCTATCTTCAAGCTCTGGTTCGGTATAAATCCCACGGCGTAATTGTTTTGCATAGCGATATAGTGCATCGATGGGCAACAATACATTTTTTTGTAGAATGGCTGCAACTAAACCAATTGACAGTAAAACAACCATAAACCAAAAACCGATTAGAACTTTTACAATCCCCTCCATATCGTGAGCAAGTTGCTGCTGCGACATGCCCACATCAACAATGCCAAGTAAAGGTTTTTGCGACTCACCAACATGACATTGCGTGGTTGAACAGCCATCTTGACGAGGGATTGGATACGACAAACCAAGAACTCGGTGCTTATCCTCACCTTCAAAAAAGCGCACCCGCTCTAAGCCATCACCACCGAACACAACCTCTTCATCAGTATGACAAACGTTGCAACTTTCCGCCTTATGATCTACTAGGTGGCCGATTTCACTCGGGTCTTTAGAGAAACGGATCACCCCTTTTTTATCAAAAATTCTCAGATGAACAACACCGGGATTACTGCCAATATTTGTCACAGAATACTCTAAAGCTTCGTGATCATTCTGAAGCATATCGTAGCTAATGGATCGCACAACCGTTTTAGCCATACAGGCAACGCGCTTTGTGCCGGCATCCTCCATCAACACCTGAATATAGGTATAGAGTAGAATAAAACACACCGTAATAAATGCGGCCATAATCACAGCGACCGGTACGATTGTTCGTGTTGTAATCCGTTTTGACATGATGAGTTCCCCTAAAAAAGCAGCGAAATGTTTTCACATTTCGCTGCATAAAGATTACAAGTCAGTACAGATTAATGATCAGAGTGATCTTCCCACCCTGTCCACATCGGCTTAAAGTGAGCAAAAGGTGTATGCCCCAACGTTGCCAAATAAAAATGTGTCGGCAAGAAGGCTCCCAAAGCACAGGCTAAGAGAAAGTGCAAACCAACGACGACCCGCACACCCCCAAATAAAACCAACACTTCACGTAACGGCTCTAAGTTCATCAAAACAATGCCAGTGACAATAACCATTGGCACTAAGATCATCATGATCACCACATAAGCACCCTTTTGCATGGGATTAAACTTATTGGTCGGCGACTCCTCGTGTGGATTACTTTTAGTTCCAGTAAAGAAGTAAAAGAAGTAATAGAGGACTTGGTTGATAACACCACCAGTGAGATCTTTTGCCGTTGGCACGTAGAGTTTGGTCAGCATTCGAGCGATCACCGCGTAGTAAAACAGCCACAACGCAAATGAGAGGGCAACAACGATACCTGCGGTATGGTGAAGTCGTATTGCTGCTTTATAGGTACCGAAAATATTAATCATTTCTGGGAATCGAATTTGAGCGCCAGTGACACATAGCGTTACGATTCCAAGAGCATTAAGCCAATGCCAGATACGAACAGGTGTCGGCGTTAGGTAGATTCTCTCTTGTACGTCCATGTTAGTGGTCCTTCCTTCTATTTTTACGTGTCAAAAAGCGCAGTGAACCGTGACCGATCGGCATAGCTAAGCCACCGAGCAGAATAAGTAGACCAACAATATTTAAGGTCTTGCTTCGCGTTGCACCCACCATGTAAAAATCCGGCGTGCCAAACAATGCATCGAGTGTTGCGCCCTTTTCCATCGGTACTCGCTGATAGGTTCCATCTGCCATTGGGAAAGCGACAAAGCTGTTCTCCATTGACTCTGGCCCTGCGGCATGACAGTAAGTGCAATCCCAACGATTATCAAATGTTTCAAAATTATGATCCACCTCTTCAGGTGTCATCATCGCCCAAAGACGTAGACCGTTTTTATCCTTATCCGAATAGAATTCAGATAGCTCATCCACAGAGACTTCTCCGCTTTGATCAAGGTCAACTAGGGACGTAACAGATTGCTCACCTACACGCTGTTGAAGCTGTTGATAATCAACCAGCTCATAATCAGCATAAGCACGATTACCTTCGCGCTGAGTGACATACAACGTGATCACAAATTTATCGGATGAGATATGACATGAAATACATGGAACTGAGCGAATATGTACATCAGCCTGCGGCAACCAACGTGAATGC
>Ga0193956_1000376_pt1 | contig 21008 bp, 19 predicted proteins | sample BB_7_MG_FD_140358 | JGI IMG/M metagenome (GOLD analysis project Ga0193956, IMG submission 140358) | Microbial mat bacterial communities from the Broadkill River, Lewes, Delaware, United States - BB_7_MG | ecosystem: Environmental > Aquatic > Freshwater > River > Microbial mats | place: USA...
ACAACAAATTGGTTATAACCCTGAAATCATTTTAGCAGGAAGAAGACTAAATGATAATATGGGTATTTATGTAGCTAATCAAGTTATTAAACTTATGATTAAAAAAGGTCATAAAATAGAAGGTTCAAAAGTACTTATGTTAGGAATAACATTCAAAGAAAACTGTCCTGATATTAGAAACTCAAGAGTTATTGATGTAATTGAAGAACTACAAGAGTTTGGATGTGATATTACTGTAAGTGACTATTGGGCTGATAAAGATGAAGTAAAACGAGAATACAATCAAAACTTAGATAATGATGTAAATTATGATGATTATGAAGCTATAGTAATGGCCGTTTCTCATGATAAATATAAAAACTTAGAGTTTTCAAATAAGAATCAAGTTGTTTATGATATAAAATCTATTTTAAAAAATAGTGATGGAAGATTGTAAAATGAATAAAATATTAAATCTAATAGGACGAAATAAAGAATTATTCATAGAAGATATAAATTGTAATAATAAAAAATTAAAAGAAATAGTTTCTGCTTCATCATTTTTAGTAATTGGAGCGGCTGGTTCAATAGGACAAGCAGTAACTAAAGAGATATTTAAACGAAATCCTAAAAAACTTCATGTAGTTGATATTAGTGAAAATAATATGGTTGAATTAGTTCGAGATATTAGAAGTTCTTTTGGATATATAGATGGTGATTTTCAAACTTTTGCTTTAGATATTGGTTCACTTGAATACGATGCATTTATAAAAGCTGATGGCAAATATGATTATGTTTTAAATTTATCTGCTTTAAAACATGTGCGAAGTGAAAAAGATCCCTTTACTTTGATGAGAATGATTGATGTAAATATTTTTAATACAGATAAAACAATAGCACAATCAATCAAAAATGGAACAAAAAAATATTTTTGTGTTTCTACAGATAAGGCTGCAAACCCTGTAAATATGATGGGTGCAAGTAAAAGAATAATGGAAATGTTTGTAATGAGAAAATCACAAGAAATGAAAGTTTCAATGGCAAGATTTGCTAATGTTGCTTTTTCTGATGGCTCTTTATTACATGGTTTTAATCAAAGAATACAAAAACAACAACCAATTGTTGCTCCGAATGATATAAAAAGATATTTTGTAACTCCTCAAGAATCAGGTGAACTTTGTCTAATGTCTTGTATCTTTGGAGAAAATAGAGATATATTCTTTCCAAAACTTAGTGAAAACCTACATCTAATCTCTTTTGCTGATATTGCAGTTAAGTATTTAAATGATTTAGGATATGAACCATATTTATGTAAAGATGAAGATGAAGCAAGAGAATTAGTTCATACTTTACCAAAAGAAGGAAAGTGGCCATGTTTATTTACTTCAAGTGATACTACAGGTGAAAAAGATTTTGAAGAGTTCTTTACAGATAAAGAAACTTTAGATATGAAAAGGTTTGAAAACTTAGGAGTTATTAAAAATGAAGCTATTTTTGATAATGAAAAGTTAAATTCTTTTGAAAAAACAATACGAGGTTTTAAAAGTGAACTTTCTTGGAAGAAAGAGGATATTGTAAAAGAATTTTTCACAATGATTCCTGATTTTGGACATAAAGAAACTGGTAAATATCTTGATGGGAAGATGTAATGCAAGAAATAGTTGATTTTATTCAAGAGACTTTTAAAACAAAAGAGTTTATTCCCTTACATGAACCAAGATTTATAGGAAATGAAAAGAAATATTTAAATGATTGTATAGATTCTACATTTGTTTCAAGTGTAGGAAAATATGTAGATCAATTTGAAAAAGAGTTTGCTTTAAAAGTTGGTAGTAAATATGCAATTGCCACAGTAAATGGTACAGCAGCACTTCATATCTCACTTATATTAGCAGATGTTAAAAAAGAAGATGAAGTTATTACTCAAGCACTTACTTTTATCGCAACTTGTAATGCCATCTCATATATAGGAGCAGAACCTGTATTTGTTGATGTTGATTTAGATACGATGGGATTATCTCCTAAATCATTAGAAAGCTTTTTAAAAACAAATTGTGAACTTATTAATAATAAATGTGTAAATAAAACTACAAAAAAAGTAATAAAAGCTTGTGTTCCTATGCATACTTTTGGGCACTCTTGTCGAATTACTGAGATAAAAGAAATATGTAATAAATGGAATATTGCTTTAGTTGAAGATTCAGCTGAATCTTTAGGAAGCTATTACAATGAAAAACATACTGGCACTTTTGGAAAAGTAGGAGCATTTTCTTTTAATGGAAATAAAATCATTACAAGTGGTGGCGGTGGAGTTATAGTTACTGATGATGAGAAACTAGCTAAAAGAGCAAAACATCTAACAACAACAGCAAAGATTCCACATCCTTTTGAATACGTACATGATGAGATAGGATACAACTATAGAATGCCAAACTTAAATGCAGCATTACTTGTAGCTCAACTAGAACAACTAGATAAGTTTTGTAAATGTAAAAAAGAATTAGCTTTAAAATATGATGAATTCTTTAATGATATTGAAGGTATTAATTTTATTAATCAACCTGAAAATTCATCTTCAAACTATTGGTTACAAGCTATAATTTTTAAAGATTTAAAAGCTAGAGATGAGTTTTTAAAATTTACAAATAAAAATGGTGTTATGACTAGACCTATTTGGAAGTTGATGAATGAATTAGTGATGTTTAAAGATTGCCAATCAAGTGACTTAACAAACTCTAAAATTTGTGAAGAAAGAATTGTTAATATACCAAGTAGTGTAATTTTATAATGAAAGAGAAAATTGTTTTAATTGGAGGAGGTGGACATTGTCATAGTGTTATTGACGTAATAGAACAAGAAAATAGATATGAGATTATAGGAATAATTGATAAAAAAGAATTTATAGGGAAAAAAGTTTTAAATTATGAAATAATAGCTTCAGATGATGATTTAAATGAAATATTTAAAACGTGTAAAAATGCAATAATTACAGTTGGTCAAATACAATCAAGTGATTTAAGAACAAAAATATTTAATAATTTGAAAAGAATAGGATTTACTTTACCTGTTATTATTTCACCCATTGCTTATGTATCAAAACATTCTCTTATTGGTGAGGGAACCCTAGTTCATCATCATGCGCTAGTTAATGCAAATGTAAAGATAGGCAAAAATTGTATTATTAATTCAAAAGCACTAATTGAACATGATTCAATAATAGAAGATTATTGTCATATATCAACAGCTTCTGTTATAAATGGTGGAGTTAAAGTAAAAGAAGGTACTTTTTTTGGAAGTAATGCAACTTCTAAACAAAGTATAGAAATAGATGGATTTGTAAAAGCTGGGAGATTGGTAAAATGAGTAAAGATAAAAAAAGTGTATTTATAATTGCAGAAGCGGGAGTTAATCATAATGGTTCTATTGAGTTAGCAAAAAAACTAATTGATGTAGCAGTAAAAGCAGGAGTTGATGCTGTTAAATTCCAAACTTTTAAAACTGAAAACTTAGTATCAAAAAATGCACAAAAAGCAGATTATCAAAAAGAAACAACTTCTAAAGAAGAATCACAATTTGATATGATAAAAAAATTAGAATTAGATGTTGCTACTCACAATGAATTGATTTCATATTGTAATAGTAAAAATATTATGTTTTTATCTACTCCTTTTGATCATGATAGTATTGATTTATTAAATAATATAGGATTAAATATATTTAAAGTTCCGAGTGGTGAAATTACGAATCTTCCATATTTAAGACATATTGGCTCTTTACAAAAAGAAGTTATATTATCAACAGGAATGGCTGATATTGGCGAAATAGAAGATGCCCTAGATGTTCTAATCTCTTCTGGAACAAAAAAAGATGATATTACTATTTTACATGCTAATACTATGTATCCTACTCCTATGGAAGATGTAAATCTAAAAGCTATGAATACAATTGGAAATACATTTGATATAGCTTTTGGATATAGTGACCATACTTTAGGAATAGAAGTTGACATAGCCGCTGTTGCTATGGGTGCTTCTTGTATTGAAAAGCATTTTACACTTGATAAGACTATGGAAGGACCTGATCATAAAGCTAGTTTAGAACCAGACGAATTAATAGAAATGGTAAAAGCTATACGAAATATAGAATTAGCTTTAGGATCTAGTATAAAAAAACCTTCAAAAAGTGAACAACCAAATATGAAGATAGTAAGAAAATCAATCGTTGCAAGTAATGAAATAAAAAAAGGTGAGAATTTAACAGAAAATAATATTACTATTAAACGACCAGGTAATGGAATAAATCCTATGAGATGGGATGAAATAGTTGGAACTATTTCTACAAGAGATTATAATAAAGATGATTTAATATGAAAAAAATATGCGTAGTTACAGGTACAAGAGCTGAATATGGTCTTCTATATTGGCTAATGAAAGAAATTGAATTAGATTCACATCTAGAATTACAAATAATAGCTACAGGTATGCATTTAAGTCCAGAATTCGGACTTACATATAAAGAGATAGAAAAAGATTTTAAAATAGACAGAAAAATAGAAATGCTTTTATCTTCTGATACAGCTATTGGTATTTCAAAATCTATGGGGTTAGCACAAATATCTTTTGCAGAAAGTTATGAAGAGTTAAACCCAGATATTATAGTTGTACTTGGTGATAGATATGAAATGTATAGTGCAGTTAGTTCAGCTATGATAGCACGTATTCCTATTGCTCATTTGCATGGTGGAGAATCCACTGAGGGTTTAATTGATGAGCCAATAAGACATAGTATAACTAAAATGAGTCATCTTCATTTTACTGCAACTGAAGAATATAAAAATAGAGTTATTCAATTAGGTGAGCAACCAAAAACTGTTTTTAATGTAGGTGGGATGGGAATAGAAAATATCAAAAGACTAAAACTTTTAAATAAAGAAGAGTTTGAAAAATCAATCGATTTTAGATTAAATAAAAAAAATCTTCTAGTGACATTTCATCCTGTAACACTAGAAAAATCTACTGCAAAAAATCAATTTCAAGAACTTCTTGATGCGATAGATGAACTTGAAGATACAAATATAATATTTACAAAAGCAAATAGTGATACTGACGGAAGAGTTATAAACCAGATGATAGATGAATATGTATCTAAAAATTCTTATAAATCTGTTGGTTTTACTTCTTTAGGACAAATAAGGTATCTGAGTGCCTTACAATATGTTGATGCAATGGTTGGAAATAGTTCAAGTGGATTAGCAGAGACTCCAAGTTTTAAAATAGGAACTATAAACATTGGGGATAGACAAAAGGGAAGAATAAAAGCAGATAGTATAATAGACTGTACCCCAGATAAATTAGATATTACAAAAGCTTTTAAAAAACTATATTCAGAAAGATTTCAAAAGTCCTTAAAAGATACAAAAAATCCATATGGAGATGGATGTGCAAGTAAAGAAATAGTATCAGTTTTAAAAAGTGTAAAACTTGATGAAATATTGAAAAAGTCATTTTATGATGTAAGGTTTACATTATGAGAATAGTTTTTATTGGTACTGTAGAGTTTTCAAAAAAAGCACTTGAAAAACTTATAGACATAAATGCAAATATTGTTGGTGTTTGTACAAAAGAAGAATCAAAGTTTAATAGTGACTATGCTGATTTAACTCCAATATGTAATGAAAAAGCAATTCCATATAAAAATACCAATGATATAAATTCAAAAGAAAATATAGAATGGATTGGTTCATTGAAACCTGATATTATTTTTTGTTTTGGTTGGTCAAGTTTAATTAAAAAGGAATTATTAGATTTAACACCAATGGGCGTAATAGGATATCATCCTGCAAAGTTACCCCAAAATAGAGGTCGACATCCCCTTATCTGGGCTCTATCTTTAGGACTAAAAAATAGTGCTTCAACTTTTTTCTTTATGGAAGAAGGTGCTGATGATGGAGATATCTTATCTCAAAAAGATTTTGATATTTTATATACAGATGATGCTCAAACTCTTTATAATAAGCTAATTGATATTGCACTTATTCAAATAGAAGAATTTATTCCACAGCTTGAAAATAAAACTTTCAAAAGAATAGAACAAAATCATAATGAAGCTAATATTTGGAGAAAACGAGGAAAGGCTGACGGAAAGATTGATTTTCGTATGAATAGTGAAACTATTTATAATCTTGTAAGGGCATTAACAAAACCATATATTGGAGCTCATGTCGAATATAAAGGTGAAGATATAAATATCTGGAAAGTAAATGTAATTGAAAATACTCAATCTAATTTAGAAAGTGGAAAAGTTTTAGAAATAAAAGAAAACTCCATTGTTGTAAAAACATATAACAGTGCTGTAGAGATTTTAGAACATGAATTTAACGAATTACCAAAAGTTGGAGATTATTTATGAAAAATAAAGTACTAGTTATTGCTGTTCATCCCGATGATGAAACACTTGGCTGTGGAGGGACACTTTTAAAACATAAATCAAATGGTGATGAAATTCATTGGCTTATTTGCACAACTATTGATAAATCACATAACTACTATGAAACAAGAGAAAAAGAGATAGAAAAAGTGGCAGAATTATATGGTTTTGATAGTATTCATAACTTAAGACTTAAAACCATGCAAGTGGATGAATATAGTATGAGTGAACTTGTAGGAAAAATATCAAAAGTAATAAATGAAGTTAAACCAAATATTGTATATCTTCCTTTTAAAGGTGATGTCCATAGTGATCATAGAAAAATATTTGAAGTTGCATACAGTTGTACAAAATCTTTTAGGTATCCGTTTATCAAGAAAATATATATGATAGAAACTTTAAGTGAAACAGAGTTTGCCCCTAGCACAAAAGAAGATAGTTTTATTCCAAATTCTTTTGTAGATATAAGTGAACATATGGATAAAAAGATAAAGATTATGAAAGTTTTTGAAAGTGAGATCGATCCTCATCCATTTCCTAGAAGTGAAAGAAATTTAATAGCATTGGCAACTTTAAGAGGAGCCACATGTGGATGTGAATATGCTGAAAGCTTTGTACTTTTGAAGGAAATATTATGAAAAACATAGAAAACTTAAAATTAAAACAAAACTCAACGATAAAAGAAACTTTAGAAATCATAGATAAAGCAGCTATGCAAATTGCTTTAGTCGTAGATGAAAATAATAAACTACTTGGTACTTTAACTGATGGGGATATCAGGAGAGGGTTACTTCAAGGGCTTAATCTAAATAGTTCTATAGAGTCTATCATCTTTAAAACACCAACTGTTGCTAAAATAAGTGATACAAAAGAAGATATTTTAAAAATAGCATTAGCTAAAAAACTGCATCAGATACCTATAGTAGATGAAGATGGAAAAATTTTAGGTATTCAAGAGATAGATGAGCTTATCAAACCCAAAGAGAAAACGAATAAAGTTATCCTTATGGTAGGTGGACTAGGTACGAGACTTCGTCCACTTACAGAGAATATCCCTAAACCCATGCTAAAAGTGGGGAAAAAACCAATACTACAAACTATAATAGAAAAGTTTTCTGAGTATGGGTATACAAATATTATATTATGTGTAAATTATAAGTCAAATATTATACAAGATTATTTTAAAGATGGTAGAGAGTTTGGTGTAAGTATTGAGTATATTTTTGAAGAACAACGAATGGGAACAGCAGGAGCATTAAGTTTATTAAAAGAAAAACCAATTGAGCCATTTTTTGTGATGAATGGAGATTTACTTACAAATGTAAATTTTGAACATTTAGATAATTATCATAGCTCAAATAAATCTATAGGTACAATGTGTGTAAGAGAATATGACTTTCAAGTTCCTTATGGTGTAGTAAATATAAAAGATAGTAAAATATTATCTATAGAAGAGAAACCAACACATAAATTTTTTGTAAGTGCTGGGATATATATGCTATCTCCTGAAATCTTAGAATATATTCCTATAAATGAATTTTATGATATGCCAACACTGTTTGAAAAACTTATTAGTAAAAATAAAAAAATAATATCATTTCCTCTTCGAGAATATTGGCTTGATATTGGAAGACTAGAAGAATATAAAAAAGCAAATGATGAATATGACGAGGTGTTCTAGTGTATAAAGATAAAACTTTTTTAGCCATTATTCCTGCAAGAGGTGGAAGCAAAAGACTTCCTAGAAAAAATGTACTTGATTTAGCTGGAAAACCACTCATAGACTGGAGTATAGAAGCAGGTCTAAAAAGTAAATATATTGATACTATTGTAGTAAGTAGTGATGATGATGAAATTTTAGATATCTCAATTAAATTTGGTGCAACTATTATAAAAAGACCAGAGGAACTAGCAAGTGATACGGCTACAACTTTTGATGCTATTAAACATGCCATAGAAAACATAGAAATATATGACTATATAGTATTACTTCAACCTACAAGTCCACTAAGAGATGAAAAACATATAGACGAAGCAATAGAATTACTAGAAACAAAAAAAGCAGATGCAATAGTAAGTATATGTGAAATGGATCATAGCCCTCTTTGGTCAAACACTTTACCAGAAGATAACAATATGAGTAGTTTTTTAAGAGATGAAATTTTAAATAAACGAAGTCAAGATTTAGAAAAATATTATCGGCTTAATGGAGCTATTTATATTTGTAAAACTGAAAAGCTATTAGAAGAAAAAAGTTTTTTCTTAAAGAATAATATTTTTGCGTATGTAATGGATAGAGAAAGTTCTATAGATATTGATGAAGAGATTGATTTTAAAATGGCAGAATTTTTGATTGAAGAAAATATTAAACTAGTGAAAGTTAAATAAAAATGAAAAATATTTTAATTGTAAGTAGCCAAGCTCAAAGGTTTTTAGATCAAATTTATTTAGCTCAAGAACTAAAATATAAAAATGACGACTTAAATATATTTTTTTTTGTAGAGGACGAAGTAAATAATAAATATCAAAATGTAATAAATAAATTAGAATTTAAAATAATAAATACTTTAGATAAACAAAAATATAGAATAAATCAAAAAAAATCTTTTAAAACTCAATTAAAAAATATAATACCTTTACAACAAAAAAAAATATTAATAGAATATATAAATAACTTTAGAAATTTAAAAATATTTGAAAAAAAACTTATAAAAGAAGAAAAATACTTTCTAGATGATTTAGAGAAAAAGTATGATTGTATTTCAGAGCTTGTTAGAAAAAATAAAATTGAAGTTATTCTAATAAATGGTGATAGGCATTTGGGTTATGAACCGATATTTTTAAAAATATCAAAAAAATTTAATATCCCAACTATTATTCCTTATCTTGTTTATTTTGCAGAAGAAGAAACTTTATTTAAATCACGAAATACAAAGTTTAGAAAAAGTATGATGACTTCATCATATATAAAGCAATCAGAAAAAAAATTTATTCTTCACAAAAGAGAAGAAGTTTTTTATTATTCGCATACTATTGCTAATGCTTTAGAAAAATTTGGAATAATTACAAAAAACCCTTGGTTCATGGGGAGTGGGTTAAGTGATATTATTTGTTTAGCTAATGAGAATATGAAAAAATATTATGTTAAAAATGGAGTTGAAAAAGAAAAGATAAGAATTACAGGTGATGTTTCTTATGATAAACTTTATTATAAATATATGGAAAAAGAAGACTTAAAAGAAAATATAATTAATAAGTATAAATTATGTAAAGATAAACAAAATATTATTATATCACTGCCACAGCTTGGAGAACACAATATTTTGCCGTGGAAGGAGCATTGGAAAGAAATAAATTTTTTGATGGATAATATTGATAGCTTAAAGCAGAATATTTTAGTTTCATTACATCCTAAAATGGATAAAAATAAGTATTTATTTTTAGAAGATAGATATAATTGTAAAATATTAGAAGAAAGACTAGTTGATATTTTAGTAGTAGCTGATATTTTTGTAGCTACATTTTCAAGTACAGTTATATGGTCTGTATTGTGTGGTATCAAAACATTAGTTATTGATTTTTATGGACTAAACTATACAATTTTTGATTTTCTAACCAGTATAATAAAAGTTGATAATAAAAAATTATTAAAACACAACTTAAATAATATATTAGCAAGTAATATAGATTTTACTCAAGATTGGCAAAGTCTTTCAAAAAACGAAGTTTTTGATGGCAAGACAATAGAAAGATATTCTAACATAATAGAGGATGTAAAGTGAAAAATATTTTAATTTTATCATATTTACAAAAAACATTTTTAAGTTTATTTGAATTTTCAAAGAAGTTAAATCAATCAAAAGATATAGAAGTTTTCCTATATACTAGTATTACTATTTATAAGAAATATTATCTAGAGATTACAAAATCAGAGATTCAAATTATTAATAAGAATGATTTAGAAAAACAACTAAAAAAAAGAATAAGTACAAAAATAAATGGTTCATTATTAAAAAATGTAAATAGTATATTAAGTAGATTACCAATAGTTGAGGAAAAAAAACTTTTTATTAATTCACAAAAAAAAATTTCTTACATTGAAGAATTATTATTGAAAAACAATATAAAAAAAGTTTTAATAAATGGAGACAGACAACTACATAAAGATTTATTATTTTTAAAAGCATCTAAGAATTTGGATATTGAAACTGTTATTCCATATCTAGTTTATTTTGCAGAAGAAGAAGGTTTACTTAAAACAGGAAAACAAGTTTATAATGATAGCTTGTATATATCTCTATACAATAAAAAAGCACAAAAAAAATTTAAAAATCATTTAAGAAAAAATAAATTTTATTATTCACATTCAACTGCTAATGTTTTAGATAAACTTGGAATATTACCTACTAACCCTTGGTTCATGGGTGGAGGAGATAGCGATATATTGTGCTTACCAAATGATAATATGAAAAATCATTATATAAGTAATGGCATTAATGAAGATAAAATTAAAGTTGTAGGAGATATATCTTATGATCTTTTATATAAAAGCTGTAATATAAAAGAAAATATAAAAAATAGTATATTAAAAAAATATGATATGGATAAATCTAAAAATATTTTAATGATTTCTTTACCTCAACTTGCCGAACACAAAATACTATCTTGGGATGAACATTGGATAGAAATAAATTTTTTAATGGAAAATTTAAATAAATTAAATCAAAATATTTTAATCTCATTACATCCTAAAATGAACTTAGATAATTATAAATTTTTGGAAAAAAAGTATAATTGTAGAATATTGGAAGAAAAATTAATTAATGTGCTTCCTATAAGTGATATTTTTATTGCAACATATTCAAGTACAGTATTATGGTCAGTATTATGTGGTATAAAAACTATCGTTGTCGATTTTTATAATTTCAAATATGTAATGTATGATTTCTTAGAATCAATTGTAAAAGTTGAAGATAAAAAAAAACTTTTTTCAATATTAAATAAAACTTTAATAAATGAACAAAACTTTGATTCTGATTGGAAAAAGTTATCTAGAGATGAAGTATTTGATGGCAAAACTATTGAACGGTATATTAAACTATTAAAGGAGGATAAAGTTTAATGAACTTGTATTTAAACATGAATGATGAATTTTTTTTAGAGTTTGTATCCCAAGTGGAAAAAGAAAAAACTTTTTTAGTAGTAAATAATAGTATTCAAAAAAAAATAAAAAACAAAGAATATTATATATTTTTAGAAAATGATTTCTTTAACTTAGAATATTTAGAAAGTAAAACACAAAAACTAGATATATATCTTTCTGAAGCTGAAATATTATCTTATTCAGACGTAGAATCAATGTTTTATCAAATTATTGATCGTTTATCCTATATTTCTATATCAAATCAAATTCAAAGAGATATTTTTCTATTAAATTTACTATTTTGGAACAATTTTTTGATTGTAAATAAGATAAAAAAGATTTTTATAAATAATTCTCCTCATTTTGGATGGGATAATATAGTTTACGAGATCGCTAAAAAAAATAATATAAAAGTGTCTTATATTGAAAGAACATTTATAAAAAATAGTGTTATTTTAAACCATGATTATAAAAAAATGTATAAAGTACCAAGTGACTATTTAGAAAACAATAATTTATCAGAGCTTAAAAAATATCCGATTATAGATAAATTATATGAAGAAAGTGTTTGGAGTAAAGCATCAAAAGATATTAATAGTAGAGTAATAAATAAAAAAAAATCTTTTATAAAAAATATAGTCCTTTTTATTTTAAGAAATATAAATTTATATATTTTATTTTCTAAGAATCCGCCTAGTGCGATATATTTGAATCCAAGTTTAAGAAATAAACCTTTTTATTTAGTTTTTAAAAATTTTTTAGAAACAAACAAAACAGAAAAACTAAAACAATATTATGAGTCGTTATGTGTACATTATGAAAGTAAAAAAAAGTATATTTACTTCGCTTTACATTTTCAACCTGAAAGAACTACGATGCCTTTAGGGGGAGTTTTTGCTAATCAATTATATGCTTTAAAAATACTTTCTGAATCTATGCCAGATGATTGGATTATATATGTAAAAGAACATCCTCGCCAATTTGATAAAACAATGTTGTTGCTAAAGCATAAACACTATAGGAGCATTAATTTTTATGATTCATTAAAGAAAATTTCAAAAGTACAAATATTAAGTATTGAAGAAAATAATAATACATTAATAAAAAATGCAAACTTAACAGCCAGTATATCAGGTTCAACTGTTTGGGAAGGATTATTACAAGGAGTACCAGGTTTAGTATTTGGGAATCCTTGGTATTCTCCATGTAATAGCTGTTTTATTATAAAATCTTCAAGTGATATAATAAATATTTTTAATAAATACAAATTATTAAGTAGTGAAAGAGTTTTAACAGATTTATACAAGTTTATTATTTTTATGGAAAAAGATTTTATTATTTCATCCAATAGTTACGGTTATGCGCAAAAAAGTGATATAAAAATTGATGAGCAATTAAATAATTTAGTTAATGCTTATTTAAAGGAAAATTAATTTGGAAAAGATTTTATATTTATTTGAAGAAAGTAGAAGAAAGGTTTACTTTTTACTTTTTTTAATGTTTTTAACAGCATTATTTGAGACTTTTGAGATATTACTTATTATTCCACTCTTAAATGTGTTGGTAAATTCTGATAATACAAGAATATTTGATATTTTAAGTATATTTGGATTAGAAAATTTGGAAATGAGTGAATTATTAATATTTATCATGTTTATATTTGTTTTAGTATCTATTATTAAAAGTTTTTTAAATATCTATAAAACATACTTTCAGTCTAGTTTAGTAAATAATATAAGATTCAAATGGAGACATACCTTTTTTACTAGATACTTATTTTCAGAATATAAGTTTGTAGATAATGATAGTCATGGCTCAATGTTGCATAATTTATCTTCAGAAACAGGAAAGACTGGTAAATTGTTATTATTATTATGTGATAATATTTTTTATATTGCGATGTCTTTATTTATGATAATTTCAATTTTTATAGTAAACTTAAAGTTATCAGTTTTGATTATTTCTGTTTTAGGAGTGTTTTTTTATCTATTCAATCATTTTACTAAAAATAAACTAATTGAAAATGGAAAAGAGGTACTTAGTTCATCTCAAGAATTAAACACACTTGCAGATGAAAGTTTATCATTGATTAAACAAGTTAAATTTTATTTAATGGAACAAAAAATTAGTGATAAATATTATGAAAAAGGGCTAAGAAATACAAATTTAATTGTAAAACAAGAACTAATAAAAAGTTTACCTACAAATTTTATATATATTATTTTTTCACTTTTTTTATTTTTATATGTATTTTATAATGTTTCAGTCTTAAGTGTTTCTATCTCTGAATTAATACCTGAATTAACATTTTTATTAATTTCATTTGCAAGAGTAGCAAAATCAATTAATGTGGTTTTTCAAAATAAAATGACAATTAATACACTAATTCCTTCATTAAATTTAGTGTATAAAGTTTTGAAGGAAAATGATAAAATAGAAAAGTTTAATAATGGTGATGATATTAAAAGAATAAATACTTCTATAACTTTTGAAAATGTTACTTTCTCCTATCATAATAAAAATATATTTAATAATATCACTTTTGAAATACCACAAAAGAAAGTTACACTTATCCATGGCTCATCAGGAAGTGGTAAAACATCAATTATCTCCCTTATTACAAGGCTTTATGTTCCCCAACACGGTGCTATAAAAGCTAATAATAAAAATATAAATAGTTTCTCATTAAATGAATGGCGAGACAAATTTGCAGTTGTTAGTCAAGAGCCAGTTTTATTTAATATGTCAATAAAAGAAAATCTTTTTTTTGGAATGCCAGCTATTACAAATGATGAGCTTAATAATGCATTGAGACTATCACATTCTTTAGAGTTTATACAAGATAAAAAAGAGGGTATTGATTATATGGTAGGAAATAAAGGTATGAGTTTATCAGGAGGTCAAAGACAAAGATTATCCATAGCTAAAGCAATACTAAAAAAGCCAAATATTTATATATTTGATGAACCTACCAGTGCTTTAGATAATGAATCTGAAGAGTTTATTTTGCAAACAATAAAAGAATTAGCTAAAACAACAACAGTAATTATCATTTCTCATAATGAAAAAACTCAAGAAATTGCAGATAAAACAATATATATAAATGAACTAAATGATTGTATATAAATTAAAAATAATACTATAATAATTAAAAAAGGAATTGAAAATTGATGAAGACATATATAATAGCAGAAATAGGTAATACACATGAAGGAAGTCTAGGTCTTGCAAAATGTTTTATAAAAGCAGCAAGTGATTGTGGAGTTGATGCCGTAAAAATGCAAACACACATATTTGAGGCTGAGAGTTTAGCTTCTGCTCCAAATCCGCCATATTTTAAAGATGAAACTAGAAAAGAATATTTTGAGAGAACAGCTTTTACATCAGAACAGTGGAAAGAATTAAGAAGATATAGTGAAGAAGATTTAAAAATAGATTTTTTTAGTTCTCCTTTTTCACTCGAAGCAGTTGATTTATTAGAAGATATAAATATTGATACCTATAAGATTGCATCAGGAGAAGTGAATAATATTCCGCTACTTGAAAAAGTAGCAAAAACAGGGAAACGAGTATTACTTTCAAGCGGTATGAGTAGTTGGGAAGAGTTAGATAAAGCAGTAGAAATATTACAATCAAATGGTTGTAAAGATTTAGTTCTTTTGCAATGTACATCAGAGTATCCATGTCCACCAGAGCAAGCGGGATTAAATGTACTAGATGAGATGAAAGCTAGATATCAAAATATTACTATAGGTTATAGTGATCATACTATGGGTGTAGCTGTGCCACTAGCTGCTGTGATAAAAGGTGCAACTGTTATAGAAAAACACTTTACTCTTTCTCAAAAGATGTATGGAAGTGATGCTATAAATTCAACAGAACCAGAAGAGTTGAAAAGACTTGTAGATGAAATAAGACAAATCGAGCTTGCATTATTAAATAAAGTAAATAAAGATGAAAAAGTAAAATCACTTGGAAATATGAAAATGACTTTTGAAAAATCAATTGTTTCAGCAAATATAATTGAGAAAAATGATATTATTATTTTTGAAAAATTAGCATTTAAAAAGCCAGGAGATGGCATACCAGCAAGAGATTACAAAAAGCTTTTAGGTAAAAAATTAAAAAATAAAGTAGAAAAAAATCATAAGTTTAAGTGGGAAGATTTTGAATAATAATATTAATAAAAATAAAAAAGTATGTGTATTTGTTGGTGGTAGAGCAAATTATAGTAGTATAAAGTCTGTAATGAAAGCAGTTAAGACTCATCCTAAATTAGAACTTCAAGTAGTACTTGGAGCATCAGCTATTTTAGACAGATTTGGGAAGGTTGAAAATCTTATAAGAAAAGATGGTTTTGAACCAGATTTTACTTTTCACAATCTTATAGAAGGTGAAAATCCAGCAACTATGGCAAAGTCTACAGGCCTTGGACTAATGGATGCGTCGATGATATTCAATAATCTTAAACCAGATATGTTGGTAGTAGTTGGTGATAGATTTGAGATGATGTCTGTTACTTTAGCAGCCGCATATATGAATATCCGAATTGTTCATACTATGGGTGGCGAAGTAACTGGAACAATTGATGAAAGTATTCGTCATGCTATTACCAAATTTGCACATATCCATTTTCCTGCAAATGAAGATTCGAGAGAAAGAATCATAAAAATGGGAGAAGATGAACGATATGTATTTAATGTTGGATGTCCAAGAACAGACCTAGTATCGGATGAACTTAAAAATGATAGCTATAAAGTACTAAAAAATTTGTTTAAAACATATGGTGGTGTTGGAAGAGAGTTTGATCTTACTAAGCCATATCTTTTAGTCTCGCAACACTCTGTAACTACTGAATTTGGAAATAATAGACATCAAGTAGAAGAAACTTTAAATGCACTTGAAGAGTTACAATTACCTGTGATTATGTTATGGCCAAATGCTGATGCAGGGGGAGATGATATAAGTAAAGGTATAAGAACTTATAGGGAAAATAACAATCCCAAGTGGCTACATCTTTTTAAAAACTTACCTACACATATATATATACACCTTATGAATACTACTGCTTGTTTAGTAGGAAATAGTAGTTCAGGAGTAAGAGAAGGAGCATTTATAGGAACTCCTGTAGTAAATATAGGTACAAGACAAAATAAAAGACTTAGAACTGATAATGTTATCCAAGTAGATTATAATACAAGAGAAATCGTAGATGCTATTAAAAAACAAATTGAACATGGAAAATATGAAAGTAGTGACATCTATGGTGATGGAACAGCAGGTAAAAAAATAGCAGATATTTTAGTGGATTGTGAACCAAGTATTCAAAAGACAATAGTTTATTAATATGAAGATACTAGGAATAATTCCTGCAAGAGGGGGAAGTAAAGGAATACCCAAAAAAAATATTAAAATTTTAAATGGAAAGCCTTTAATTGCATATACAATTGAAGCTGCATTAGGTTCAAATCTTAATAGAGTTATAGTTTCAACTGATTGTGAAGAGATAGCTAGTATATCAAAAGAATATGGTGCAGAAGTTATGATGAGACCATCTTATCTTTCAGAAGACCAAACACCTACTTTACCTGTACTTCAAAATCTTGTTTCAGAATTAGAAGAAAAATATTATGCAGTTATGACATTGCAACCAACTTCACCTTTAAGAACAGTTGAAGATATCAATAAATCTATAGAAATATTTAAAAATGATGAAGAAGCTGATAGTTTAGTTAGTGTTGTTGAAATTCCGCATAATTATATGCCTGAAAAATCTATGTTTTTTGATGGTAACTATTTATCTGGGAATAATAAAATAAAAAGAAGACAGGATATCTCTACTATTTATTCAAGGAATGGTGCTGCAATATACATAACTAAAACTGAAAAATTACATAAGTATATTTTTGGTGAAAAAATCTTACCTTATTTTATGAAAAAAATTAATAGTTTTGATATAGATGATATGGAAGATTGGGAAATAGTAAGTAAAATTGTAAAAGGTTCATAATGAAAGAAATAGATGTAATATTTTTTGTAGAACATAAAGATAGAGAAATAGAAAGTATAGAATTAGTAAAATCTAAACTAACAAAAGAGGGAATCTCCAGTATTATAGTATCTACATTTTTCCATTTACTTCATTTGTTCCTATATAAACCTAAAGTTATCATTTTTCCTTATCTCTTATCTAAAAAGGTGTGGCCAGTTGATTTTGTATATGAAATATATGGAGATGATGTTTATTACATTAATATGAACTGGGAACAACTTTTATCATCTGCTAGTCAAGAATATAAAAAACCGCAAGATGAATTTGTTAAAAATCAAGTTATACAATTATCTTGGGACAAACATTTTAAAAATAATTTTCTTTTGAAATATGAAGTAGAAAGGAAAAATATACATATCTCTGGAAATATTGCTAATGAGATTTTACATAAACTAATAGATAAAAAAAATGAATGGAGAAATAATTTAGCAATAGAGTTTAATTTAGATACAAGTAAAAAATGGTTATTCATGCCTATGAATTATGGTTGGGCTTTTTCAACTGATGAATTAATTAAAGGAAGAATTTCTTCAGGTTATGATGAAAAAATAGCTTGGGAATATAAAAAATATTCTCAAAAATGTTTAAAAGAATTTATTTTATTTATTGAAAATCTATCTGAAAACTATAATTATGAAATAATAATCAGACCACATCCAAGTATAACTGAAGAACAGTATAAGCATGTGTTCGAAAAAGAAATAAATAACATACCTCAAAATATAACATTAAATAAATCATACTCTATTAGAGAATGGATAATTGCAAGTGATATTGTAGGAAGTAGTTGGAGTACTTCAGTTTGGGATGCACATAATATTGGTAAACCAGTGTTTTTATTTACTCCTTATCCAAGACCAGAGTGGCTAGATGTCTGGTGGAATAAAGAAGTTAATAATATTGAACAATTTGATTCATATGAAGAACCTAAATTAAATAATGAAACTAAATTAGAATTAGATGCGTCAGATACTCTTGTTAAAATAATTATAAATTACATAACAAGGAAAGAGTATTCTATAAAATTTAGAATATCAAATAAAAAATTATTTTTACTTTCAATAATAAGATTAGTTTCTTGTAAGTATTTCAAATGTAAATTGTTTTCAAAATATACTAAACCTGTACAATATGATTATTTTGATATTAAAGAATAGATAAAAAATATAAAGTTATTTGAAAGTAGACATTTAATTTAGTTTTATTAAACATATTAGAAGTTAGAAAATATATAGTTAGGAGGAATATAGTTGATAAATAACACTTTAGTTTCAGTTGTAATTCCAACTTTTAATTCAGAACAAACAATTTTACGAACTTTAGAGTCAGTTCTTACTCAAAAATATAAGAATATAGAAATTATAATGATTGATGATGGGAGTATAGACAATACAAAGAATTTAATAAACGATTTTTTTAAAGATAAAACTATTGAGTATAAATACATTTATCAAAAAAACAGTGGTCCCTCAAGTGCTAGAAACAATGGTGTAAAAAATTCAGATGGTGAATACATTGCATTTTTAGATAGTGATGATGAATGGCATAAAGATAAGTTACAAATTCAAATGAATATTATAAAAGATAAAAATTTAAACTTTTTAGGAAGTACCTATACTTATAATCAATTTGATAGCATAAATAAGGAATTAGTTCTCAAGAAGTTTAGTTTTAATCAATTATTGTTAAAAACACAATTTTCAACTCCCGGAGTAATTATAAAAAAAGATTTATTCATCTCTTTAGGTGGATTTGATGAGAATATGAAATATGCAGAAGACAATGATCTGTGGCTAAGAGTAGCTATAATAAATGACTTGTATTTAGTGAAAGATCCAAAACTTGTAAGATTATATAAAAGTGCTTATGGTGAATCAGGATTGTCGGGAAATATGTGGGCTATGTATTTTGGTGAACTTTTTTTATTAAAAAAACTTTTAAAGTCTAAAAACTTAAATATTTTAAAGTATATGTTTTTGTCTTCTTTTATAACGATTAAATTTTTTAGAAGATTAATAAAAAGATATTTAATTAAATAAGGTATTAAATGAAAAAAATATGTATAATAGTAAGTACTCCCATGACTGTAAAAGCCTTTTTAATTAAACATATAAAAGAACTATCTAAAAGTTATGAGATTACAGTTGTTTCAAATTCTGATTTACAGTTAAAAGATGAGTTTAATATAAATTGTTTTTCAAAAAGTATTGAAATAGATAGAAAAATTAATTTACTAAATGATATTAAAAGTGTATTTTATTTGTATAAATTTTTAAAGAAAGAAAAGTTTGATTTAGTTTTATCTGTTTCTCCTAAAGCTGGACTTATTACAAGTATTGCTTCATTCCTAGCTACTGTAAAAAATAGACTTCATTTTTTTACAGGTCAAGTTTGGGCTACGAAGAAAGGTTTATTTAAAATATTACTTAAATCTATGGATAAATTAATTGGAAGAATTAATACTAATATTCTTGTAGACAGTCATTCCCAAAGAGACTTTTTACTTAATGAAGGTGTAATCTCTCTTAATAAAAGTAAGGTATTGTTATCTGGTTCTATTTCCGGAGTAGATATTGATAAGTTTATATTTAATGAAAATATTAAGAATAGATTAAAAGATAAATATCAAATTAAAGATAATGAAATTGTATTTATGTTTATAGGTAGATTAAATATTGATAAAGGTATTTTAGATTTATCTAAAGCTTTTGAATTTATCATATCAAAATATTCTAATATTAAACTCTTTTTAATTGGACCAGATGAAGAAAATATTTTAGAGGAAATAGATAATTTAATTAGTAATAAAAATGTAATTAGACTAGATTATGTAAATAATCCAGAAGAAATACTAAATATTGCAGATGTTCTAGTTTTACCAAGTTATAGAGAAGGTTTTGGTACTATTGTAATAGAAGCTGCATCTATGGGAATCCCAACTATTGCTTCAGATATATACGGATTAAGTGATGCTGTTGTTGATAAAATAACAGGATTTTTACATAATAAAAAAGATATAAATGATATGATTAAAAAATATGAACTTGCAATTAATAATATTGAACAAATGAAAGAATTTGGAGTAAATGCTAAAAAGAGAGTATATAAAGAGTTTAAAGATGAATATTTAGCTATGGAATTAAAAAATTATATTGATGAATTATTAGAGTCATAATATGAAAATTATATTAGATAAATCATTAGCTATGTTATTAATAGTATTATTTAGTCCATTATATATAATAATATCGATTTTAATACTTATAAAGATTGGAAGACCAATATTTTTTAGACAAAAAAGACCTGGATATAAAGAAAAAATATTTGGAATATATAAATATAGAACGATGACAAATGAAAAAGATAAAGATGGAAATTTACTTTCTGATGATCAAAGACTTGTAGGAA
>Ga0193956_1000378_pt1 | contig 20809 bp, 15 predicted proteins | sample BB_7_MG_FD_140358 | JGI IMG/M metagenome (GOLD analysis project Ga0193956, IMG submission 140358) | Microbial mat bacterial communities from the Broadkill River, Lewes, Delaware, United States - BB_7_MG | ecosystem: Environmental > Aquatic > Freshwater > River > Microbial mats | place: USA...
AAAAAAAATAATTTTTTGAAAAAAAAATTTTTAATTTTTATAAAACTTTAAAAAAAAAAAACAAAAATATTGCCCCCGAAATAGTAAATATTGCAGGTGAACTAAATTCTAAATTTATGGATATTTTGGATTTTAACCAAGAAGAAAAAATAAATCAGGCTTTGATAGAATGCAAACAACTTGCCGAAAAATCGCACAAAATACTCATGGAGTTTGACTGCAACGAAAAAGAATTAATAAAAGAAAAAGCTAATCTGCAAATAGAAAATTCTGTAATCATAAAAAAAATATCCCAATTTGTTAAAAACACTTAAATTGGTAAAAAAAATGCAACTATAAAAAATATTAATAGTCTAAAAGATGTTTATTTATTAGTTTTGTGGTTTACTTCGTATAAGAATTTTTTTAATTTTCAAAATAAAATTTTAAAATAATCTATTAGATTTTAATAAATTTGAAAAGGACAAAAATTCTATCCAATAGACAAATAAACTAATAAACTAATAAACCAATTAACCAATTAACTAACCAATTAAACAACCCAAAAAATGAAAAAAACAGCAGTTTTATTAATCGCAATTTTATTTGTAGCATCAAATTTTATTTATGCACAACAAAAAGAAGCCAAAATGTCGTTTGAAAAAGAAACACACGATTTTGGAAACATAAAGCAAGATGGAGGAAATGCTGATTATCAGTTTGTTTTTACCAACACGGGGGCAAAACCTATCATAATAGAAAACGTAAAATCAAGCTGTGGTTGCACAACTCCTGCATGGTCTAAAGAACCTGTTGCTCCTGGTGCAAAAGGCTATATTACAGCTTCTTATAACCCAGACAAACGTCCCGGGCATTTCAGCAAAACAATCACCATTACATCAAATGCTGAAAATAGCCCTATAACTCTTACAATTACAGGAGAAGTAGGAGAAGCTACAATAACTCCTGAAAAAGAATACCCAACTAAAGTAGGAATACTTAGAATGAATACCAATCATGCAAACTTTGCAGCAATGTTCAACGACGAAACTAAAACAAAAGAACTATACATTTACAACCCAACACAAGAAACTGTAAACGTAGTTGCAGACCCAAGCTATATTCCTAAATATCTTAATGTTACAATAACACCTGCCGACCTTAAAGCTGGAGAAAAGGCAACAATGAAAATTGTTTACGATGCTTCAAAAGTAAACGACTGGGACTATGTTAGAGGAACATTATACTTAAAAATTAACGGACAAAGAGAATCTAAAACAAGAATAAACGTAAGTGCAGTTATATCGGAAAAATTTACTGAAAAACAAAAGAAAAATTCGCCCAAAATAGAATTTGAAACAAAAGAATTTAATTTTGGAAAAATAACAGAAGGAGAAAAAGTAGATTATACTTTTACTTTCAAAAACACAGGAAAAACAGACCTATATATTAGAAAAACAAAAGCATCTTGTGGCTGCACCGCCGTAAACCTATCAAAAGAAGCAATTCGCCCAGGAGAAACTGGAACAATAAAAACAACTTTTAATTCTACCCACAAAAAAGGAATGCAAAACAAAATTATTACAGTTATTACAAACTGTGCCGAACCAAAACATAACAAAATTTTACTAAAAGTAAAAGGCGAGGTGCTTCCAAAAAGCGAATAAAATAACAAAAAAAATCAATTATTAGGAATAAAAAATTAATAAAATTAATTTTTTATTCCTAATTTATTATTAAATAAGTATTTAATTTAAAAAAATATTAAATGTTCAAAAAAATTGCATTTCTTAATATTCTTTTTCTAATTATTATTAGCTCCAATGTTCTTGCACAAAACATATTGCTATACGGAAAAATAACCGACACATTGGGAAATCCCCAAAATATGGTTCAAATAAATGTAGATAAAACCCAAAACATCACACTCTCCGACGACGACGGATATTACGAACTATCAATTCCGCAAAACAAAACATCAAAAATAAACTATTCTTTTACAGGATACAAAACCTACACAATAAGAATAATTCCTCAACCCAGCGAAGAACGTATTGAACGTAATATCATCATAATCAGCGATGACCATATAATATCTGAAATTAAAATATTTGGACAAAACACCAATCTTGGAACAGAAAAAATTAATGTAAAACACCTAACAGTTTTACCTGATATTTCGGGAAATTCCGTAGAAGGACTTGTAAAAACAATGATGGGAGTTTCGTCCAACAACGAACTAAGCTCGCAATACAATGTGAGAGGAGGAAACTTTGACGAAAATCTTATTTATATAAATGATATTCAAATATATAGACCATTTCTCGTGCGTTCAGGACAACAAGAAGGATTAAGTTTTATTAATCCAAATCTTGTTTCGGATATAAATTTTTCAGCAGGAGGTTTTGATGCCAAATATGGAGACAAAATGTCGTCGGTATTGGATATTTCCTACAAAAAACCAAAAGAATTTGCAGCAAGCATTTCAGGAAGTTTGCTCGGTGGAACTGCTCATATTGAAGGACTTAGCAAAAATAAAAAATTCTCACATATTTCTGGAGTAAGATACAAACAATCGCAATATTTTCTAAACACATTAGAGGTAGAAGGGGACTATAAACCTGTTTTTGCTGATTTTCAAACATTTATGACCTATCAAATAGCACCAAAATTTGACATAGAATTTCTTGGAAACGTAGCGCAAAACACATATATTTTTACCCCAACCAAAAGCGAACAAACTTTTGGAACATTTCAGGAGGCTTATGGTTTAACTATTTATTATGAAGGAATTGAAAAAGACCAATATAACAGCTATTTTGGAGCTTTTTCCACAAAATATCGCCCAAATACAAATGTAATTTTAAAACTAACAGCCTCCGCATTTCACACCCAAGAACAAGAAACCTACGACATAAACGGAGCATATTCATTAAACCAATTAGACAACGATTTAGGCTCAGATAATTTTACAGATAGCATATTAAATCTTGGAATTGGACAATTTCACGAACACGCTCGCAACTACCTCGATGCTACTATTTTAAGTATTTCTCATAATGGATATTGGAAAAAAGACAATAACTATCTTGTTTGGGGAGCAAAATATCAGCAAGAGCTTATAAATGATAAGATTAAGGAATGGGAAATGGTAGATTCCGCAGGATATTCAATAAATAGAGATTTTAATTATCCAAGCGAAGTTGTGGTTTTAGACAAAAGTGTATCAGCCTCAAACTCAATGCAAACCCAACGATTTTCAGCTTTTGTGCAAAATACCTACACCTCTAATAACGAAAAAATAAAACTAACTGGCGGAATAAGAGCAAGTTACTGGAATTATAACAAAGATTTTATAATTAGTCCTCGTGCTTCTATTCAATATTTTCCCGACTGGATTGCCGATATTCAGTTCCGATTGGCAAGTGGAATATACTATCAATCACCATTTTACAGAGAAATTAGAGATTTTGATGGCAGCCTCATTGCAGATAGCAAAGCTCAGCGTTCAATCCATTTTGTTTTGGGGGGATATTATAATTTTAAAATATGGAGTCGCCCATTTCAATATTCAGCAGAAATTTATTACAAAAAATTAGACGACCTAATTCCCTATGAATTAGACAATGTGCGTATAAGTTACTACGCAAATCAGCGAGCAAACGGCTACGCTGTTGGCTTTGACTCCAAAATTTTTGGCGAATTTGTGCCCGGAGTAGATTCTTGGATAAGCCTATCCATTATGCAAACAAAAGAAGACATAGTTGGCGATTATTATTACGAATACTACAAAGACACCTTAAGACTTTACACCTCCTACCAAGCAACTGACAGTGTGTTGGTTAAACCAGGTTTTATACCTCGTCCTTCCGACCAGCTAATTAGTGTAGGCATGTTTTTTCAAGACTATGTTCCTGGAAACAAAAATTTTAAAGCCTCACTTGGATTTTATTTTGGCACACCAATTCCTTATGGACCACCTCAAACCGAAAGATGGAGAGCTACTTACAGGTCGTATCCATATTATATGAGAGCCGATTTGGGCTTATCCTTACTATTAAAAAGCGAAAGTAAAAAATATAATTCAAATTTTTTGAATAGTTTTAAAACAATCTGGCTTAGTTTTGAGGCATTTAATATTCTAAATATAAGAAACACGATAAATTACAGCTGGGTAAGAATTGTTCCAAACTCTTCAAACCCAAACCCTTTTAATTACAGCCAAGTAGCAGTAGCAAATCACCTTACAGGCAGACTGGTAAATTTAAAACTTACTTGTAATTTTTAAAAAATACGTTTTTTTATTTGAATATGAAAAAAATTAATATATTTGTGCATTGATAAAATTAAATATTAAATAAAGTAATTAATTTTTAATAATTAGTTTTTTATTTGCAAATAAATGTATGCACGTTAGCAAATTTTTTATAACCAAAAACTACAAAAAACAGAATTTTAGCAATAAAACAATTTTTAAAATAACACTTTAAACCAATATTTGATTATCACATTAAGTATAAAAAAAATATAAATTTTTAACTATTACAAAAATGTCAAAAAGAACTATCGTATTAATGCCAGGAGACGGTATAGGTAAAACAGTTTTAGATGAGACAGTAAGAGTATTAAACGCAGCAGGTTTTGAAGCAGACTATGTAGAAGGAGATATCGGTTGGGAATTTTGGAGAAAAGAAGGAAATCCACTTCCACAGCGAACAATAGATTTAATTGCAGAACATAAAATCGCTCTTTTTGGAGCAATTACTTCTAAACCAAAAGACGAAGCATTTGAAGAATTAGCTCCTGAATTAAAAGATAAAGGACTTGTATATTCAAGCCCAATAGTTGGTTTACGTCAGCATTTTGGATTAGATATTTGTGCAAGACCTTGCAAAACTTACAAAAACAACCCTCTAAACTTTATCAGACGAGGAGTTGGTGATGCTATTGAAGAGCCAGAAGTAGATGTTGTTGTTTTCCGACAAAACACAGAAGGGCTTTACGGTGGAGTAGAATGGAGCAATCCTCCAAAAGACGTTTACGACGCACTAATGACACACCCTAAATTCAATGTGAATTTTGGTAAAACTCCTGTTGAAGAACTGTCTGTATCTACTCGTATTTTCACCAAAAAAGCAACCGAAAGAATTTTAAGAGCAGCTTTTGACCACGCAAAAGAATATGGATACAAATCTGTTACAGTTTGTGAAAAACCAAACGTAATTAGAGAGACATCGGGAATGATGTATAAAATGGCACAACAAATTCAAAAATCTGATTATCCAGAAATTGAACTTTGGAATACAAATATTGACGCACAAATGATGTGGCTAACTAAAAATCCTGAAACTTACGGAGTTATGGTAGCTGGAAATATGTTTGGAGATATTATTTCTGATGGTTTTGCAGGACTAATTGGCGGACTTGGATTTGCTTGTTCGGCACAAATGAGTGCAGACGGAGTTGCTGTTTTTGAACCAACTCACGGCTCAGCTCCAAAATATGCAGATTACGAAACTTCTATTGTAAACCCAATCGCAATGATAGAGTCTGCTTGCATGATGCTTGACTATTTGAACGAAAAAGAAATTGCTGGCAAAATAAGAAAAGCAATATCAGAGGTTATCTCTGAAGGAACAACAAGAACTTATGATATGATGAAAATGTCTGGAAGAGAAGATGTTGTAACAAAAGGTGCAGCTTCTACTACTCAAATGGCTGATGCTATTATTGCAAAATTTTAATAAAAAATAAAATATTGTCAGGCACTTTAAAGAGTGTCTGACAACTTTTTTTTTGTTAAAAAAAATAAAAAAAATATTTTTTTTGTAACAAAATCATGCAATCATCGTTATACAAGTAACTTCTGTTTTAATATTTGAAGTTATTTTTATTCTATTAACCAGTTAAAATTAACAAGATGAAATACAAATATTTATTTATCAGTATATTATTTATGGCAATAATTTCTATGGCAGCAACTTGCCAAGACGACGTTGAAGACCAAGACCAAGTTGATAAAAGAGAAAATATTGCAATAAAATGGCATGGCTCTTACAATGATGGAGTTCCTGTGGACTACGAAGCAGAAATAACAATAGATACAGAAGATGAAACAAAAATCAACATCGCAAATTTTTTTAACAACAATGAATCTGCTTGTGCAGTAATGACAGAAAATACCCTAACTTTGGAAAGCCAAACAGTTGGAGAATTTACGATAGAAGGAACTGGAACAATTCAAAATGATTATCAACGAATTGAATGGCAAATAACTGTTGATGACGAAAACTATGCAGTAACTTTTACTCCTGGAGGAGTTACTAAAAAATTAGCAAACTAATTTTTATAAAAAAGATTGCTAAGTTTGCTTCAGTATAGATTCCTTATGGATAAACTGAAGCAAATTTTTTATAAATGCCTCATCTAAACCTAAATCCAGTCCAAAAGACTTTCTGCTCCGCAAAATATTTTTCCATCTTGCAAGCTGAAATGCACTAATATTATTTTCTTTTTTAAAACCACCCAAATCTCCAACAATATCCATACGCTTAGCCAGCAACTCTAATATCTGAAAATCAAGAGAATCTATTTGCTCACGATATTGCTGCAAACGAATAATTATTTCGCTATTATCAACAACCTCGTCGGTAAATTTAAGCTTTTTTAATAAGCTATCCAACTCATTTGGAGTTAGTTGTTGCTCTGCATCGCTAAGAGCTTTTTTAGGATTACAATGCGTTTCAATCATAAGCCCGTCCATGTTTATTGCAAGAGCTTTTTGAGCAATTTCCTCAATATAACTTGTAAGACCTGCAATATGACTGGGGTCGTTAATTATTGGTAGAGTGGGGTATAGGCTCTTCAACTCAATCGGAATTTCCCACTTTGGAATATTACGAAACTTAATTTTTTCAAAAGGATAAAAACCTCGGTGAATAGCACCAAGTTTCTTAATACCAACTTTATACAAACGCTCCAAAGCTCCAATCCATAAACTCAAATCAGGATTTAACGGATTTTTTACAAATACAGGAATATCAACTCCTTTTAAGGCTTCTGCAATCTCTTGAACAGAAAAAGGGTTTGCAGTAGTCCTTGCTCCAATCCACAATATATCAACACTTTGCGGATTCAAAAGACAATGCTCAATATGCTCTGGTGTGGCAACTTCTACTGCAGTCAATAAATTTGTTTGAGTTTTTACATTTTCTAACCATTTAAGTGCCTCTTTTCCAATTCCTTCAAAATTATTTGGGCGAGTGCGAGGTTTCCAAATTCCAGCTCTAAATATTTTAACTTGCTCAATATTACTAATTTCTTTTGCCGTTTGTAAAACCTGATTTTCAGTTTCGGCACTACAAGGTCCGGCAATTATAACTTGCTTTATATCTGACAATTGACTATGCCATTTATTTATAGGTATTAAATTCATTTTTTAATCTATTTTTTTAAAGTCTAAAACTCTATTTTTATTTTTCTAATTTCATTTTTCCCTTTTAAAGATAATTTTTTCTTATTAACAATCTGATTTCCTTCTATTTCCCAACGATAAATAACACTTGAAATTCCATACTTATCCATTCCCAAAAGACTTATATAAATATTATCTTTTTTATGAAATAAAAATTTTTGATTATCTAATTCCCAATCCATTTTTTTATTATAACTTTGAATATCTGATTGAAATACAGTATTTTTACCATGCTCTATATTAATAAAAACTTTATCGTAAAAGCCTTTTTCTTTAAATTTTAAACTAATTTTTTTAATTTCACTTTCGTGTATATTTGAAACAGGTAATTTTATATCAAATGCCTCATTTCCAAGAGATATTTCATTATTAATCAATTTTATTTCCGAGAAGATTTTCAAATCATAGTCCATGTTGTTTTTACCAACAATATAAAAAGGTATAAAAATATTTTTACTATTTGTATTATCTAAGAAAAATTTTGAAAGACTATTAAACTCATCGTCAATAAGTTGTGCTTTAAAATTTAAACTGTCACTACTATTTGTATTAATAATATCAAGTTTTGCCTCTAAATTATTTAATGGTAACTTTTCTAAATATAAATCTGGAATTTTGTAATTAAATTTTAAAATAAAACCATAATAATCTCCTATTTTTTTTTCAGTAATATTATCAAGTTCAATTTTAATATCATCAACTTTTTGAGGTATTAGGATTTTTTCATTATAAAAAACATTTTCTAATTGTTGATAGGAAGTTTGACAATTCGCTCGAAAACCAATTTTGGAATTAGCTTGCAAATTAAAATATGGAATAAATATATTAATGTTATTTTTCAAATTCTTTGAACTTATTTTAAAATTATTATCTTGCATATTTGTAAAAAAAGATAGTTCGTAAATATCTTCATTTTGTTTTATAACTGGCTGAATAGTAAACACATCATTTTCAAAAACAGAAGACACTTCATAATTAAAATTAACTTCTACTCCCGAAATATTATCAATTTTAGAGGGAGTTACAGATATTATTTTATTATAAAATTTTACAGGTAAAATTTTATGAAAAGTTAAGTTTATAGTTTCTAATTTATCATTTTTCAACTCTCTAATTTCAACAAAATTTTCGCCCAAATTGTTTTTCACACCAATTTTGCATATAAAATCATTTTTTCCAACCATATCAAAATCGTATGCAGACAAACTTATTGGGTCTAAGTCTGATACAGTAAAATATGTTATATCAGGAATTGCATAAAAAGAGTTCTCCGATTTTTCGGAATAAAATTTTTGCAAATTTCCAAGCTCAACTATCCAAAAAATATCGGGATAGCCATATCCTCTATTTGAACCTTTTTTGGAAAAAATTTTGCCAAAAATATTTGGTGTATCATATTTATAATAGCTGGCTACAAGTTCTTTAAGCTCCAAACGAGCAAAATATATTTGTGGCTGACTTATCGTAAAATTTGTCTCTGCAATTGTTTCAAAAATAATATTTTTATCTTTATTGGCAACTTTTAAACTTGCTTTAATTTGATGCTTTCCTTTCGGAATGTTCAAGTCGTGATATGGAATAAAAAAAGAAATTGTATTTTTCAATTTTACAACTTCATCTTTTTCACTATTTAGAGTATTGTCAAAAAAGTTATATTTTTCACCAGATTTTTCATTTTCTAATTCAATAAAAAAATAATAATCTTTTAAATCATTCTGTTGGCTAACACCAATTATTTGACTTGATAAAAATTTATAACTACAATCAAACTCTATATTTATTCCTCTCAAATCATACATTTTTATATTATCAGTTATCTTAAAATTTGTTATTTTAAACTCTTGTTCTTGATAATTGTATAATTTAGGAATAAAAATATTAATTTTCTTTGAAAAAATAACTTTATAATCTTTAAATTCATTATAGGCATTTAACTCTAAATCAAGAGTATAATTGCCATTATCTAAATTTATTTCATCATAGGGAATAAAAAAAGTTTGCCCCAATAAATTTGTATTAGTAGTATCCTTATAGTCGGGTTTGGCATACACAACCATTTTATTTGATGCACTATTATAAACCACTTCTCCGTTATATTTTAAGTTAGGAAATAGATAAAACGGATTTGAATAATAATCATCAAAAGCATTCATTTTAAGGTCAAAACTAATAGTTATCCCCGATTTTTCTATTGTAGTTTTTGGGTATTCAATTCTCAAATTAGAAATAATAAATTCCTGATTATAAATCACATCTGACTGCGAAAAAATATTTTCAGAAATAAGTAAAATAACAAAAAGTGTTATAAGTTTTTTCATAGTTTAATAAAATTATTACCTTTGTGGTGAGTAATTTCGCTTTATAAAAAAGCGGTCAGAGTTTGTTTTACAAAGATATAACAAAATTATGCAAATATATATTTATTTTTTGCTAACTTCTCTTTTTTTGATTTTTAGTCAATTTTCTTATTCGCAAAACACTAATAATCAGCAAATAAAAAAAGTAGTAATTGATGCAGGACACGGAGGCAAAGACCCTGGTGCAATAGGCAAAGATGCGTATGAGAAGGATATATGCTTATCAATAGCCTTAAAATTAGGTTATTATATAGAAACTTATTTAGAAGATGTTGAAGTAATTTACACACGCAAAACCGATGAATTTATAGAACTTCACAAACGAGCAGATATTGCAAACGAAAACGACGCAGATTTATTTATCTCAATTCATGTAAATTCAACAAAGGGGCATAGTGCTTATGGCACATCTACTTACGTAATGGGCTTGCACAAAAGCGACGAAAATATGGAAGTTGCTGCAACCGAAAATTCAGTAATTTTAAAGGAGTTAAATTATGAACAAAAATATTCTGGTATAGACCCAAGTTCTCCAGAAACCTATATAATTTTAAATCTTTACCAAAATGCATATCTCGACCAAAGTTTGCTATTAGCAGAAGAAATTCAAAATCAGTTTGAAACACGTGCTGGTAGAAAAAATGGAGGTGTGAGACAAGCAGGATTATTAGTTTTGTGGAAAACAACTATGCCAAGTGTTCTGATAGAAACGGGTTTTATTAGCAACAGAAATGAAGAAAAATTTTTGAACTCAACTTATGGGCAAGAAATTATTGCCTCCGCTATTTTTAGAGCTTTTAGAGATTATAAAAATAAAATAGAAAAAGAAAAAGAAAAATAATTATTTTATCTTCAAAATTAATCATTTAATGAAAATTTAGCAACAAAAAAAAATATAATGAAAAAAAACAGTGTAGTAATAATCGGATTAATTGTAGTTGTAACTTTAACTTTATTTTTTTACGGAATATATTTCTTGAAAGGAAAAAATCTATTAAGCAAAGATTTAATTATTTATGCAAGGTATCAAAAAGTAAATGGCTTGTATGGTTCTGATGCAATAATGATTAATGGCTTTAAAGTTGGGCAAGTTACAGATGTTCACTTTGCTCCCGACAATTCTGGCGATTTAATAGTTGAAATGCTTATTCAAGCCGATATTGATATTCCCAAAAACTCTATTGCAAAAATTTCCAGCTTAGATTTAATGGGCACAAAAGGAGTAGATATTATTTTTGATAAAGAAAATACAAAAATTTGTGAATCTGGAGACACATTGCTTCCTGCCTTAGAAACTACTATAAAAGACGAAATAGAAGTTCACGTTTTACCAATAAAAGAAAAAGCTATTGCACTTATAAGTTCCTTAGATTCAGTAATTAGCGTTTTGCAAATTGTTTTTGACCAAGAAATGCAACAAAATATTAAATATAGCGTATCAGGCATAAATGGAACTATTGCAAATTTAGAACGCACAAGTTCTGAATTAGATGCACTTGTAAAAGGAGAAAAAAATAATATTTCTAAGGTAATAAGTAATTTTTCGGAATTTAGCGATACGCTTAAAAATGTAAATATCACACAAACAGTTGCAGATGCAAACAAGGCAATAGCAGACATCAACGGAATAGTTGCAAAAATAAATGAAGGTGATGGAACTATTAATCAACTACTTACTAATGATACTTTGTATAACAATATTGAAAAAGCCACCTATAATTTAGACTTATTAATAAAAGATATAAACGAAAATCCTAAAAGCTATGTTCATTTTTCGCTTATAGATTTAGGTAAGAAAAAAGAAAAAAAGAAAAAAAAATAATTTTGGCAAAGATATTGAAGTGTTTTTTTAACAAACTTATAACCAAATAAATTTTAAATTATGAAAAAAAGTAAATTAATATTCTTATTACTAAGTCTTCCAATAATTTTACTTATTGTTTCCTCTGGAAGGTCTATACACAAATTAGAAAATAGAAAAGGAAAAATAATGGAACAACTTTCGCCAAAAGTAGATTCTGCCGAAATTGTTTTTTGGTATAGAGCAAACGTAAAAATAGACAGAAGAACTCAACAGTATAAAATTTCGGGAACAGGTGGTGTATCAGCTGGCTCAAAAGAGGAGTTTGAAAAGGAAGTTTGGAAAGGACTATCTAAAAGAAATATTATTATTGGACCTTTTCAATTTAAACAAGAAGCACAAAATTCAAGAGCACTATACAAAAGCAAAAGGGATAATGTTAAAACAATTCCTACAACTAACCCAGCACAAGTTTATTGGTTTGCGGTTACTTTCAGAGAGTCTGACAGACTAAAAGTATATGTTTTTGAACAAACTCCTGCAAGTGTTCGCTCTGGTTCTACACTTAATTTCACAAACGGTCTTTACGAACAGCTCGCATTTAAGCAATTTGCTGTTGGACCTTTTTGGGGATACGACCAAGCAGAAAGTGCAAAAATTCTTTATGCTAAAAATCAATAATTTTATTAGCAAATAAAAAAAAGGATAATTTATAAAATTATCCTTTTTTTTATTTTTAGATTTAATCTAAACTGCTACAACTTCTTTTCTTATCTCCGTTACCAAATTAAAAAGTTCTGTAAATACTTCATCTGACATAAATAATTGGTCGTCTTTTTGTTCAACTTTATCAAACACTGTTTTAAATTGTTTTACCATATCAAGCACTTCAGCAACGTCTTTATTGTCCTTATAATTTTCTAAAAGAGGTATAAGCGAGTTTAAAGTTATTTTTTGTTCTGCAAGTCCAAGTAAAATAGCTGCATTATTTTCTTGATTAAGAGAAGCAAGTTGTGTTCCAAGATAAATTCCTTCTATCCAGCCACCTGCAAGCACTATTACAGAAATTTCGCCTTTGCCATTGTTGTTCAAAAATCCAAAAGTATCGTAATAAGATTCTGAAACTATTTTGTATAATGAATCTTGATTTTCTAAATTTTCTTCTACTCTTTCTACCAAGTTTTTATTAAACATAGACGAAATTTCAAGACCATCTGTTAAAATTTTAGAGCAATTCAACAGTTCTCGGGTTTCTTGTGTTTGGTTGTATGTGCTTGTGTAACTTAAATCTGCTCCATAAACTCCAAGATTTAACGCTTTACTTTTTTCTGAAAAATACGATTCTGCATTTTCTTTACTATTTGTTAAATCCATAATAAAAGACGCTCCGGACTTTTCTAACATTTGTGTCATCTCAAATGGTGTAGGTATTGGATAAACAAATTCATCTACGTCATCAACAATGTCAATGTCGGTAGGTTTATCGTTGTCCTTAGGGTCGCAACTGGATAATAGAACAACAAAAATTGCAAGCAACATTCCTAAACTTAAAATATTTTTTTTCATTTTAAAAAGTTTTTAGAGTTATAATATTAAATAAAGCTATAAAGCTAAAAATTAGTAATTTTATATTTATAAGATTGTCTAATTTTAACTTTATACAACTTTCTACTTTGTGCAAATATATAAATTTTTAATAATATTTAAAATTTCTTTTTGTTATTTTTAGTATTCTTTTTAGGAGGGGTGTAGCCTCTTTGTTTTGCCATATCTTCAAGTTTCTTTTGAAAATTAGATTTTTTACCATCTTTTTTCTTATTTTTACTAACATTGGCTTGTAATTTACTAAAAAGTTTGTCTTCGTTTACAAATTTTCGCATAATTAAAGTTTGAATTATTGTTATTAAGTTGGATAATAGATAATAAAAACTTAAACCTGCGGAATAATTATTGAACCAAAAAATCATCATAACTGGCATAAAATACATCATGTATTTCATTGTTTTTGCCTGAGGATTATTGTCTTGCATTTGGTTGCCATTAAGAACAGTGCTACCTACAATCGCAAGTGCCATAAGTAATGTAAACAAACTTATATGGTTTCCATAGTATTGGCTAATAAATGGAATATGAGTTGTCCAAGAATATATAGAGTCGTAAGATGAAAGGTCGGTAGCCCACAAAAAACTTTGCTGACGTAGTTCTATTGACGCTGGAAAAAAGTGAAACATTGCAATAAGAATAGGAAATTGCAAAGCGATAGGAATGCAGCCTCCCATTGGGTTTACTCCAGCTTTTTTATATAGAGCCATGGTTGCTTGCTGACGCTCCATTGCTTTATCTTTTGAAATTTTTTCGTTTATTTTTTCAATTTCAGGTTTCAAAACTCTCATTTTTGCCGACGACAAAAAAGACCTATAAGTTAGAGGAAATAAGACTGTTTTTATAAAAATAGTCATTACCAAAATTATTATACCATAGCTACTTATAAATGTTCCAAGGAAGTTAAATAATGGAATAATTGCCAAACGATTTACCCAGCCAAAAATTCCCCAACCAAGTGGAACTAATTTGTGCATTTTCAAATTATCTCCTTCTGATAATGATATTTTTCTTAAATCGCTGTATTTGTTTGGTCCAAAATAAAAAGCAAGAGGGATAGAAACCTTTTTGGCTCCATGTTTGTATGGAAGTGATATTTTGGAAGTCATATACTTCAAATTTAATGTATCTTCTTCTCCCGTATTTTGCTGGCTAATTGTAACCTCATTAAAACTGCTTTTGGCAATTAATACAGAAGAGAAAAATTGTTGTTTGTATCCTATCCATTTTACTTTGGTGGTAATTTCTTCTTCTGATAATTGTTTTTTTACTTTTAATTTGTTTACATCATTTCCAAATAATTGATAAAATAAATTTGTATTTTGCAATTCAAATTTCTCACCATGCTCTAAATGAGGTATATATGAGTTCCAAGTTAAATCAATAAATGTAGTTCCTGCAAAAACTAAGTCCTCGGTGTTTACAAAATTTATATCAAAATCAAGAATATAGCTACCCGGACTAAGTGAATATGAATATTCTATATATCTTCTGTTATCTGCCTTGAGCCTCATATTCAAAGTTTGGGTTTCAGTTGAGGCGTTTAATACTTTTTTTTCTGATTGAGGTTCAAAGTAAAAATTTTGTGTAGAAATTAAATTATTTTGTGCTAAAAAATCAAGATTGAATTTATTTTGGTCTCCATCAAATAGCACGAGGTCTGTTTGATTGTGGGTTTTATAATTTAATAAATTAGCAGAATATACTCTACCACCTTTTGTTGATATTTTTATTTCTACTTTATCGTTTTTGAGTGTAATAAATTCTTCGTCGCCAAGCGAAGCGTTTGCAAAATCGCCATAAAGTTTAACTAATTCTTGGTCTTGCAGAGAGTCAGAAACAATAGTATCTTCTGTAAATACAAGGGTATCAATTAGTTTTGATTTGTTAATTGAGTCTTGTTTCCATTTTTCGTTTACCAAAAAAAGCGAGTCTTGTTCTCTTTTTTGTTTTACCATTTCCAAAGAGTCGTTACGTCTCATTTCGGCAATTTCTTCTTTGCTTGGTTGAGTCCAAATCATATATCCTATAATTATGGCACTAATAGCAACCAAGCCAATAATTTGATTTTTATCCATTTTTTATTTTATTAAGTTTTGAAAATAAATTAAGTATGTTATTTTCATCATTTTATAATATTTTCATAATTCAATAGTCCGTTTTTTTTTATTTAATTAAAAACTTAACGGAGTGTAGCTTTAACAAATCCGACAAAAAGTGGGTGAGGATTTAGCACTGTGCTTTTGTATTCTGGGTGAAACTGAACTCCTACAAACCATTTTTTATCAGGAAGTTCCATTATTTCTACCAAGTCTGCATCGGGATTTACTCCCGAAGGAATGAAACCATTTTTTTCAAAATCGTCTAAGTAGTCGTTATTAAATTCAAAGCGATGGCGATGGCGTTCCATAATTTTTGTTCTGCCATAAGCATTGTATGCGTTAGTTTTCTTTTTCACCGAACAGGTATATGCTCCCAAACGCATTGTGCCTCCGAGACTTGTAATGTTTTTTTGTTGCTCCATCAAATCTATTACAGGGTTTGGTGTGCTTGGGTGCATTTCTGATGAATGTGCGTCTTCTAATTTTAGCACGTTTCGAGCAAACTCAATAACAGCACATTGCATACCAAGACAAATTCCGAAGAACGGAATATCGTTTTCTCTTGCAAATTGTGTTGCTATTATTTTTCCTTCAATTCCTCTGTGTCCAAAGCCGGGGGCAATTAGTATTCCTTTGTAATCTTTAAGTAGTTCTGCGACTGTTTTTTTAGTTATTTTTTCGGAATGAAACCAAGTAAGTTCTACTTTGCAATTATTGGCAACTCCTGCATGAACAAATGCGTCGTTTATTGATTTGTAAGCGTCTTGGAGTTCAACGTATTTTCCTATTCCTGCTATTTTTACTGTTTTTTCAGGATTATTTAATTTTGTTAAAAATCTTCTCCAACGTTCAAGTTTTGGTATTTCCTTATTTTTTGTATCAATTCCAAGTTTTTCTAATGCGATAGTATCTAAGCCTTCTTGTTGCATTAAAATAGGAACTTCGTAAATTGATGCTACATCTATAGATTCTATAATTGCCTGATATTGAAGATTACAAAATTGAGCAACCTTTCTACGTAAGTCTTTTGATAGAGATTTTTCTGTTCTTAAAACTAAAATATTTGGCTGGATTCCGTTTTCTAAAAGGAGTTTTACAGAATGTTGTGTTGGTTTGGTTTTTAGTTCTTTGGCTGCTGCCAAGTATGGAACTAAGGTGAGATGAATTACGATTGAATTATTTTCGCCTAAATCCCATTTTAGTTGTCTAACTGCCTCAATATAAGGCAAAGACTCTATGTCTCCAACTGTTCCACCTATTTCTGTAATTACAAAATCTAACTTATTTGTTATTGCGAGTCTTTTTATTCTGCTTTTTATTTCGTTGGTAATGTGCGGAATAATTTGAACTGTTTTTCCCAAGTATTCTCCTTTTCTCTCTTTATTTATTACTGACTGATATATTTGCCCTGTTGTAACATTGTTTGCCTTTGAGGTATATATATCCAAAAAGCGTTCGTAATGTCCTAAGTCTAAGTCTGTTTCTGCACCATCTTCGGTAACAAAGCATTCTCCGTGTTCGTAGGGATTTAGTGTTCCGGGGTCTATGTTCAAATAAGGGTCTATTTTTTGGATAGAAACGGTGTATCCTCTTGCTTGAATTAGCTTGGCAAGTGATGCTGAAATTATTCCTTTGCCCAACGATGATGCTACACCACCGGTAATAAATATGTATTTTGTTGAGTGCATTGTATTTTATTTAAAGCTGTCAGACATAAAAAAATGTCTGACAGTTTATAGTATTTAGATTTTTTTGCTTGCAACTTCTAATGCTACTATATTTTTCTTAATTTCTTCTGCTTCTTTTTTAGATTTTTCTATTTTTTTATTAAAATCATTTATCATACTTTCTGCATTTTTGGACTTTGCAAAAAATCCCATATTATTTTCCCAGAGTATTATTTCGTCGTTAATTGTAGCAAGGTTGTTTCTCAATTTTTCTATTTCGGAAGTAATTTTATTTTTCGCATTTGGAGCTTTGGTCATGTTGTCCAAACGAGATTCAAATTGCATTTCGTTTCTTTTTTTAGAATTTACTTTGAAGTTAGAAAATTTTTCATCAACTACTGTTTGATAATTTTTATAAATCTCGTCTTTGTTTTTAAAAGGCACAAAACCTATTGTAGTCCACTCTTTTTGAAGAGCTTGCAGTTCATTAAAACTATCTTCTTTTGATGTGTCTATATTTTTAATCTTCTCAACTAATTCTTCTTTAAGTTTTAAATTTTCTTCTTCTTGTTTTGTTCTTCCTGCAAAAAATTCTTTTTTCTTGTCAAAGAAATAATTACAAGCATCTGAAAATCTTTTTCTTAATGGTTCAAAATCTTTTTTGGGAACGTGTCCAATAGTTTTCCAGTTTTTTTGAATTTCTACTATTGCTACGGTTGTTTTTCTCCAGTCTGTGCTTTCTTTCATATTTTCTACTTGCACACAGAGGTCTGTTTTTTTCTGCAAATTATTTTCAAGTTCCTCGTTATAAGAGCTATAAAATTCTCTTTTTTTATTAAAAAAGCTGTCGCAAAGGGTTCTAAAACGATTATATATTTCGTTGTTTTCTTTTCTTGGGGCAAATCCTATTAACTTCCAAATTTTTTGTAACTCAACTACTTCATTGGTTGCATCTTTCCATTCTTTGTGAGAGGTTATTTCTAAATTTGCAATTTCTTCAACTTTATCGCATATTAAAGTTTTGGCTTTTAGATTATTGTCTTGTTCTGTTTTTATTTCTTGAAAAAATTCGTGATGTCTTTTGTTTATTTTGGAGGTTGCTTCTTTAAATCGCTCCCAAATTTCGTCTCTTTTTTCTCGTGGGGCTGGTCCAGTTTCTTTCCATTCAACATGCAGTAATTGAAGGTCTTGAAATGCTTTTATTATTTTTTCGGCAAGCACTAATTTTTCTGCACGTTCGCAAAGTTCAATCTTTTTTTCAAGATTTTTTCGCAAATCTAAGTCTCTTAGTTCTTGGTTAATTTTTACAAAATCGTAAAATTTTTCGTTTGCAAAATTATATTTAGACCACAGGTCTTTTGTTTCTTCTTGCGGAACAAGTCCTATTTCTTTCCATTTTTGTTGTAGTTCTTTAAAATCGTCAAAGGTCTTATTCATTGTTTCTTGTGTGTTCACAAGATTTTCTATTTTAGTAATTATTTCTAATTTTGCTTTAAAATTTGCTTGTTTTTCTTCTTCTTTTTTTCTATTATGTTCGGCTTTTAGTTCTTGATATTTTTTATATGTTTCTTTAAATTTCTTTTCTTCTTCGCTTGGTTCTGGTTTAAATTCTTCGTCTGGATTAGCTTCTATAAATTTTTGTTTATTTTCAAGAACTTCTGCTTTATGTTTTTTATAAAAAACGCTTTTAATTATTTCTACCTCTTCTCGTATAGACATTACTGGCTTTTCCAAAAGTTCGTCTAATTTACTAATTAAATCACTCTTGTTCAAGTCATTGTAATCTACTGATATTTTTTCAACCTCTTTTACATCTTCTTTAGACTCTATTGTTTTTTCTTTTTCAACAACTTTTATTTCTTCTGGTTCTGCTTCTTTTTTCGCAACCTCTTCAATTTCTTTTGAGAGTTTTTTTAGTTCTTCAAGTTCTATTTTAGGAGAGCTAACTTTTTCGTCTACAGTTTTTTCGGCAATAGGAGTTTCTTCTTTTTCGGAATTTTCAGAATTTTCAGAATTTGCTTCTTGCTGTCTTTTTTTATATTTTTGTAAAATAAGTTCGGCAGCACTTAGTTGTTTTTTTTCAATAATTTCAGAACTTTTTTGTTGTTCGTTCTCAGAGCTTTTTAAATTTTTTGTTTCCATGAATAATTAATTGTGAGTGTGTTAGTTAAAATATGTTGTTACTAATAAAATCGTTGAATAAATATAATATTTTTTATTAACTTTATATGTTTTTATACAAGGGTTAAATTATGTAATCAATTTTAATCTCTTTTATTTTTCAAAATTATTTGAATAAAATAAATGTGTTTATAAAAAGAATGTTAGAAAATTTATCGTTTATTCTTTTTTCATAAAATAGTAAAAATATATAATAGCCTGCAAAAATAATATTTTGTTATTGCTTCCCAAAAAAAAATAAGTTTTATTATTTTTTTATTTTATTATTTTTTTTGTAAAAATCTCTTTTTTGCCATAAACTTCTTATTTTAAGCAATATAATGTTTATTATTATAAAATTTAAAAATATATAAATTTTTATTTACACCTTAGCTTATTTACAAAAAACAAACTTGACAGCACAAAAACTGATACTCCAATAAAAACGCCTGTATAATCAAAAATAGAGAGCAAAAAGCCTGCTATTAGTGGAAAAACAATAGTAAGAATATTTCCAACTCCCGAAATTCCTACATATTCGGCTCTGTTGGTATCATTGGTTATTTCAAGAAAAATTCCGTCTATAGACACCTTATATATGGAGAAAAATATTCCAGAGAAAATAAATAAATACATATATATGCCCGAATAATCTGAAAGAAAAAGTGAGACAATAGGTAACAATGAGCCTATTACGACTGCTATTTTGAGTAAAAGTTTATAATTTATTTTTTTATCAAACAAATAAATAAGAATGCCTGTAAATAGCATTCCTACAACTCTAAATATCAGAAAATTACCAATCATTTGATAAGGCAAACCAAACTTAGATTTGGCAAGTGCAATAAAAAATGGCATTGTGCTAAACCCAACACCAAGCATATTTATTATTAATAAATAAAATTTTAGATTAGAATTGTTTTTTAGCTCACTGGGTATTAGGCGAACGAATTGCAAAAAAGTTTTTTTAGGAGCTAATTCTGTAATCTTCTCATCAATTCTTAAAAAGCCTATTGATGCTATTAGCAAAAGCCCTGATGCTATTACAAATAGTAGGCTATAATTGTATGGATAAGCAACTTGTTTCAATATTTCACGAACAATAAAAGCTGATATTAAAACACCAAGCCCATTAATTATTTGTTTTACCGAAAAAAACTTTCTACGACTTTCCTTCTTCATAGATTTTCCCATAATATCTACATAAGGAACACCTGCAAATGAGCCACTTAACGAAAATACTGTAATTATTACAAATATTAATATAATTATCACATAATCAACTAAGTAGCTTGCATTGTATAGCAAAACCGAAAGAGCAAATAAAGCAAGAACTCGCATATATATTCCTCCTATCAAAAAATTTTTCTTGCGTTTTTTATTTGATAAAAACGAAGCAAAAAAGAATTGAAAAAAACGTGGAATACCAATCATAATTGCTGTTAGAAGCCCAAGAAGTAGCTCATTTCCACCAGCTTTAATTATCATAGAAGGAATTACGGTGTCTATGTCCATAAAACTGGTTGCAAAAGCATAAAATATTGCATGCCAAATAAATGTGTAAAAATTTCTTTTTTGATTTATCATGTTTGGAGTTTTCGTATTATTTAATTATCATTTCTTAATATTTTGATTTTTAGTGAGTTTAAGTTTTAGTTATTTAATAT
>Ga0193956_1000380_pt1 | contig 20718 bp, 15 predicted proteins | sample BB_7_MG_FD_140358 | JGI IMG/M metagenome (GOLD analysis project Ga0193956, IMG submission 140358) | Microbial mat bacterial communities from the Broadkill River, Lewes, Delaware, United States - BB_7_MG | ecosystem: Environmental > Aquatic > Freshwater > River > Microbial mats | place: USA...
AAGCAATAGCAGGAAACCTTTGCCGTTGCACAGGGTATGAGTCTATTATAGAGGCAGTTGAAGACGTAGTAAAGAAAAAATAATGAGTAAAAAATATTATGCACCAATGCACACAGCCGAACATATTTTAAACCGAACAATGGTAAATATGTTCGCCTGCAAGCGTTCGGAAAATTGTCATATAGAAAGGAAAAAATCAAAATGTGATTTTGAATTAAAAACAGAACCAAACGAACAACAAATTTTTGAAATACAACAAAAAGTAAACGAAATTATTTCACAAAACTTGGACGTTACAGAAACAATACAAACTTTTAACCAAGCATGTAATAAATTTAATCTCAATAGAATAGCCAACGCAGAAAACAGTTCTATTAGAATAATAAATATTGGAAACTACGACAGCTGCCCTTGCATTGGACAACACGTTTCCAACACATCAGAAATAGGAAATTTTAAAATCACAACAACAAATTATAAAAACGGACATCTTATATTGAGATTTAAACTTTTATAAATAAAAATCTTAGTTTTGTATCTAAAATAAAAACTTTACAATATATTAGTATTATAACCTTAAACTTTTTAAAATTAATTAAAATGAATAAAATCAAAATTTTAGTTTTATCTATCCTAACTGTAACATTTTTCAGCTGTAAAAACACATCGTCTGACTCTCACAACGAACATGAAAATCATGAGCACACCTCTAACTGGTCTTATTCTGGAGACAAAGCCCCACAATTCTGGGCAGATATAGACGGATATAGCGATTGTGGTGGACACTCACAATCTCCTATAAACATTGTAAATGCAGAAAGTAGTGAAAACTTAAAACCTCTATTTTTAGAATATTCTAAAAAAGAAAAAACAGAAATTCTTAATAATGGACATACAGTTCAAGTGAATTACGACAATGGAGCATTAATTGTTACAGACACATCATCATACGAAGGTGTTGAATATAATTTAGCACAATTTCATTTTCACTGCGGAAGCGAAAATACTGTTGATGGCAAACAATATCCAATGGAAATACATTTAGTTCACTTGACTGAAAATAAGGACATTGCAGTAATTGCTATATTTGTAGAAGAAGGAGAAGAAAATGCCTTTTTAGAAAAAATAATAACAAAAGCCCCAAAAGAAGGAACTGTAGAAATAGATAATGAGCTTGACATCAATAATTTATTACCAGAAAATAAATCTTATTGGACATTCTCTGGCTCACTAACAACTCCACCTTGCACCGAAGGAGTAAAATGGATTGTTCTAAAAAATCCTATTAAAGCATCTGAAAAACAAATTGAAAAAATGGCAACGCTTATGCCAAAAGATAATTTTAGACCAGTTCAAAAATTAAATGACAGAAAAATATTTGAATTTTAAATAAGAAAAGCTCTGATAATAAAACACTTATCAGAGTTTTTTTTTTGTAAAATTATTTATGTTTGTTTTTTTGAAAATAATATAATATAACCAAAAGGATAAAAAGTTTGTAAATCCTGTTTTAAAACAACACTTAGCAGCCTTTTTTTCAGCTTTAACTCAACCAAAATTCACAAAGTTGTATGTAAGTGCTTCAATTATTGAATAAAAAAACATCATATCACCAAAGTTTTTTTGACTGATTTTTAAGTGTGAAACAATTTGAAAACTAACTGATATTAAACGAATTACCCCTCTATATAATCCTTCTATTTTGCTTTACTCAAATACCAGTTTTTGATTTGCTACCCCTTCTTACTTTGCATAAACTCTCCACCTTCTTAATGTATGGCTCAACTACTTCTCCATTATCTAATGCAAAAACAATATCTTAAAATATTTTATTTGATAAAAGCCACCAAGTTTTATTATTTATAAATTCAGTAAAATCAATATACTACAAAATAAACCTAATCTTTTTTGAAGAAACTCAAGTCATTTTTAAATTGTAAAAATATCAAAAAAAAAGAATGAATATTAAAAAAACGAAGAGAAAAAGAAATAAAACAGTAATTAAAATAATTACCCTTGTAGTTATTTTGTTATTAGTTTTTTATGCCCTTTCCCTCCCCCGTCAACTATTTAAAACACCTGTTTCTACCGTAATATTTGACAAAAACAACAATCTACTTGGAGCACACATTGCCTCCGACGAGCAGTGGCGATTTCCGCAGAACGATAGTGTGCCACAAAAATTCGCAACCTGTCTGATTAATTTTGAAGACAAACGTTTCTACCGACATTTTGGCATAGATATAAGAGCCTTTGCTCGTGCCATTTCTCAAAACATAAAATCCGGCGAAATAAAAAGTGGTGGTAGCACAATATCTATGCAAGTTATCAGGCTTTCAAGAAATGGAAAATCCCGCAATATTTATCAAAAAATATTAGAAATAATTTTGGCTACCAGAATGGAAATTTCCTATTCCAAAACCGAAATTTTGTCGCTTTATGCGTCAAATGCCCCTTTTGGGGGAAATGTAGTTGGCTTAGAAGCAGCATCTTGGCGATATTTTGGTCGCTCTTCCAACAATTTGTCGTGGGCAGAAAGTGCAATGCTTGCAGTGTTGCCAAACAGCCCCGCACTTATTCACTTAGGCAAAAACAGGCAAATTTTATTTGAAAAAAGAAACAGACTTCTTAAAAAATTATTTGAAAATAAAATAATAAATGAAGATACTTATCTTCTTGCAATAGAAGAACTTATTCCTGAAAATCCTAAACCGTTTCCACAATTTGCACCCCATTTATTACTCCGAATAAAATCTGCAAAAAAAACAAATGCAAAAATTAGAACAACAATAGATTTGAATCTACAAAAACAAGTGCTTAAAATTGTTGAACAAAACTATAAACACTTATCTGCTAATGGAATAGAAAACCAAGCAGTAATAATTTTAGATGTAAAAACCGGAGATGTTCTTGCTTATGTAGGAAATACCTTTCATGAAAATGGAAACGATAACGGCAATTATGTAGATATAATTACGGCAGAGCGAAGCCCTGGAAGTATCTTTAAACCATATCTTTACGCATCAATGTTGAGTGCAGGAAATATTTTACCAAACACAATTATTCCAGATGTTCCAATGCAAATTGGAGGATTTTCGCCCAAAAATTATAATAGAGGCTACGACGGAGCTGTGCCTGCATCTCGTGCTTTGGCTCGTTCTCTTAACATACCAGCTGTTAGAATGTTACAAGATTACGGCGTGCCACTTTTTCACGATAAGTTGAAAAAAATTGGAATAAATACAATAACTCAAAATCCTGATTTTTATGGACTTTCGTTAATTATTGGAGGCTGCGAAGCAAAACTTTGGGAAATGAGTGGAACTTATGCGTCCATGGCTCGCACTTTAAATAATTATTTTGAATATAGCGGAAAATATGACAAAAATGACTTTTTTGAACCCAATTTTTTTTACCACAATTCAAAAAGTTTGAAAAAAAACGATATTAAAATTAAAGATTTAGACAATTCGTCATATTTTTCGGCATCGGCAATTTATTTCACCTTCAAAGCAATGCTTGATGTTGAACGCCCCGAGGCAGAAAGCCAGTGGGAAATGTTTGGCTCGTCTAAAAAAATTGCTTGGAAAACTGGCACAAGTTTCGGCTTTCGTGATGCTTGGGCTATTGGAGTAACTCCGCAATATGTTGTAGGAGTGTGGGTTGGCAACTCCGACGGCGAAGGACGACCAGACCTTGTGGGAGTAAAATCTGCTGCTCCTATTTTATTTGAGGTTTTTGATTTATTGCCATCGTCTAATAATTGGTTTTCAATGCCTTATGATGATATGATTAAGGCAGTTGTTTGCAAAAAAAGTGGTTACTTGGCGTCTGATATTTGCGACGAGACAGATTCTGTATGGATACCAAAATCGGGTATTCGTTCGGAGGTTTGTCCTTACCATCAGTTAGTTCACTTAGATGCTACTGGAGAATTTCAGGTGAATAGCAACTGTGAATCTACACAAAATATGCAACATGTTTCGTGGTTTGTTTTGCCTCCTGCAATGGAGTGGTATTTTCAGCGGAAAAATGCTCAATATAAAAAGTTGCCTCCTTTTAGAGACGATTGCAAAGATGCGATGAGTAATTCAAATCGTTCTATGCAAGTTATTTATCCACGAAACAATGCGAAAATTTTTGTGCCAACTAATTTAGGAGGCAATGTTGGGAACACAATTTTTGAACTTGCTCATAGAAATTCAAACACAAAAGTTTTTTGGCATATTGATAATCAATTTGTAGGAGAAACAACTAATTTTCATAAAATTGCCTTAAATCCCAAAATTGGAAAACATATATTAACGGTGATTGATGAAAATGGAGAGAAGATAACTGTTAATTTTGAAATTGTAAATTGATCAACACTTCGTTAAGTCTTTAGTCTTTAGTTTTTAATTAAAATACAATAAATCAATTATTTATGATAAGAGTAAATTTGAATAAATTATTGCAGTTAATTTATTGAAAATTAGAATATTAAATAAAAACTTAACGAACTATTGAATTGATATAATTCTTTTTTTGCAAAAATCACAAAAATTGTTTTTATTATTTGTTTAAAATGCAAATATAATAAGAGTCATTTGTATAATTTGCAAATTCTTTTTTTTTATCTCTAATTTAGAACTGTTTTTTGTGAAAAACACAAATTAGTCAAATTGTATTGTTATAAATCATTTTTATCATTTAATTGTTTATTTTATCTTTGTTTAAATTTAATATTAAAAATAAAAACAATAAATCATAAATATTATGAAAAATATAAAATTATTTTCAATTATTATTATTTTGAGTTTTTTTGTTTCTTCCTGTGAAACATATTATTATGCTCCAACAGAGCAAACTGTTCTTAAATTTACTGAAAAAAAAGAGGTTTCTGCTTCGGTAGGTTATAATCTTATTGGTTTTGTCTATTCTGATAACAGTAGCTGGGATAAAATTAGTATTAATGCAGGCTATTCATTTACTAATTATTTTGGTGTAAATTCAAATTACCAAAGATTTCATAAGAAAGATTATTTTTTAGATAATGAACTTATTTTTTATAAAAAAGTTAAAAAATATTTTTATCCAGCTATAAATTTTGGTTATACTTACGGCAATAGAAACGGTGATTTATACGATTTACAAATGAACCGGATATATGCACAACCCTCTCTTGGTTTTTCAAATAATTATTTTGATTTTGCAATATCAACTCGTTTTGCAAGAGTAGATTATGACTTGGATAGTGATTATTATTATTACTATGATTGCACCAATGGACAATGTGTAAACGTTATTACCAAAAATGAAATACCTCAATATAGTGCTGAGCATGAAATTTACACCATTTATGATAAGAGAAAGGAATTAAGAGTTCTAAAAGATGAAACTTTTTATTTTATAGAACCTGCAGTAACGGTAGGAGTAGGATATAAAATATTAAAATTAAGATTGCAATGGGCAAAAGCAATCCAACAAGACAAATATACAGTTAATCATATTGAAGAAAATTTCTTTCTTTCTATTAATTTAAGATATAATATTTCATTGCCCTTTAAAGAGCAATGGTAGAAGATAACTGTTAATTTTGAAATTGTAAATTAAAACTTCAGTTGTCAGACATAAAATGTCTGACAACTAATATTAATTACGCTTTTAATACGTCTGCAATAGCTTTTTTAAGTTGGTCTTTTGGTAATGCACCAACTGCCATTTGTGGTTGTCCGTCTTTTGGAACAAAAAGTAACGAAGGAATACTTTGAATACCAAACATTCCTGCAAGGTTACGTTCTTTTTCTGTATCTATTTTGTAGATGTTAATTTTTCCGTCGTATTCTCCTTGTAGTTCTTCTAAGATAGGAGCTACCATTTTACATGGGTTACACCAGTCTGCATAAAAGTCTATTATACAAGGTAATTCGCCTTCAAATTTCCAGTCTTTGCTTGCTTCGTAGTTAAATACTTTTGTTTTGAATGATTCTTCTGTTAAAAATTCTACTTGTGCCATAATTTAATTTAGTTGTTTTAAGTTTAAGTTTTTGCTTTATATTAATAAAACAATTTGAAATTTATTATTATATACATATCTTTTTATCAAAATACATACCAATAGGAAAAAACTGACATATTTTCCGATTTTTAATAAAATTGTTTTTTTTTGCTTTTAATAATAATTTTTTTTTAAGTTTGTAGTTCTATATATTAGCGTTTATATGTCAGTTTTTTATTTAAAATGGGTTTACAGTCAAATATTGTGATATGATTAATATTTTAATCAGATTATATGAACAGACTATAATTAGATACAGTCTAAATAGTTGCCATTTTTTTAATAAAAAAACAGCAGTAAAGCAAGACTTATTAAATTTATAACATATTGATTATAAGGCGAAAGCTAATTATTAACTGAAATATATAAATTAATCATCAACACTTCGTTTAGTTTTTAGTCTTTAGTTTTTAATTAAAATACAATAAATCAATTATTTATGATAAGAATAATTTTCAATAAATTATTATAGCTAATTTATTGAAAAATAGAATATTAAATAAAAAAATAACGAACTATTGAATCATTAAACAATTTAATTTTATTAACTTTTAAAACACAAAACTATGAAAAAAATTAGTTTATTTTTTGCTATATTATTTGTAGCAAGTTTGGCAATTACAACAAGTAGCTGTAAAAAGGAAAAGCCAGCATCTTTGTCATGCACTATTGACGGCACACAATTTAACTCATTGCTAAGAACAAACACCAAAGGTGCAATTTCTGATTGGGACAAGAATGGTTTTGTTCTTGTTTCTACAGATGCAGGTGGAAAGTATTTAACACTATTAATTGCAGGCGATTCTGAAAAAGAATACGGTTTGGAATTAAATATTTTTTCGGCAAAAGCTGGTTGCACAGTGATTTATAATGCAGGAGGAGAAGACGGAGAAGACACTGGCAAATATACTGGAACTGCTGGTAAAATTACTGTTACAGAAATAGACGAAGAAGAGAAATTAATTTCTGGAACATTTTCGTTCACTCTTGTAAATGTTGCTGACGCTACCAAAACTATCCAAATTACCGACGGAGTATTTGAATATTTAAGCTATAGAGAAGCATCAATTAGTAGTGCTATGATTTCTGCTTTTGCTTCATCTAAAAAATAAAAATTGAGCAAAATTTAATAATATAAAGTCTATTTGTTTTCACAAATAGACTTTTTTTTATTAATTATTGGCACTATCCTGTAAAGTGTGAAAGTTTAATTTTACTGCCATAATAAGCACATCATCAATTTGTTGCGTGTTACCTTTCCAGTTTTCAAATTCGGTATTTAGTATCTGTTTTTGTTCTGGCATTGGCTTATTGCTTACGGACATTAGTAATTTTTTAAATCTTTTTGTTTTAAATTTTTCGTCGGTTTTTCCGTTAAATTGGTCGTAGTATCCATCAGAGAATAAATATAATGTGTCGTTTTTATTTATTTTTATTATATTATTATTAAAATTTTGTTCTTTAATATAAATTCCTATTGGCTGGTGGTCTGCTTTATATACTTTTAGTTGATTATTTTCAACAATATATAGGTGATTATTTGCTCCTGCATATTCTAAAATATTTTTTTCTTTATCATATACACAAAGAGCAATGTCCATTCCATCTTTGGATTCTTTTATTTTTCCTGTTTGTTTTAGAGAGTTTTTAACATGGGTTCTTAATGAGTTTAACACCTCAGATGCTTTCCTAATCTCTTGGTTTTTAACAATTTCATTAAGTAATGAAATTCCAAGCATACTAACAAAGGCTCCGGGTACTCCGTGTCCTGTGCAATCTGCAACAGCAAAAATAGTGTAGTTTCTAATTTTTTTCACATAATAAAAATCTCCACTAACTTGTTCTCTTGGTTTGAACAAGACGAAATAGTCTGAAAAGCAGTTTTTGAATATTTCATCTGATGGTAGCATTGCAGTTTGTATTCGGCTTGCGTATGTTATACTTGCAGTTATTTTTGAGTGGCTGTTTTCTATTTCTGCTTTTTGAGTTAAAATTTCTTCTTTTTGTAGTATAAGAGCTTCGTTTTGAGTAATAATTTCTTCTTTTTGCTGGTTTATTTCTACATTTTTTTCATTTAAGGCAATGTTTACTTTTTTTCTTATCATGTTACTTCTTATAATAAAAAATATTATTACAAAAAGTCCTACTACTCCGAGCAGGTATATTTGATTTTTGAGCCTCTGTTCTTTCATTTTTTGGTCTGCTATTTCTTTGTCGAGAGTAAGCAGTTTTATTTCTTTTTCCTTTTTTCCAGTTTCAAATAGTATTTGTAGGTTTGCAACTTGTGTTTCGCTGTTTTCGGAAAAAATGCTATCGTGAACAGCAAAATATTTTTCGTGATAATCAAGGGCTTTTTTATAATCTCCGAGTAGTTTGCGAGTTTTGTAATATGTGTTGTATAGTTGATATTCCATTCTAAGGCCGTCTATTTTATCCATAAGGCTGTCAGAAGAGTTAAGAAATGGTATTGCTTTTTGGGGTTGTTTTTTTAAATTATAAACTTTTGCTATTTCTAAATTATATTTTACGATGTTATTAAAAGAGCCTAAATTTTCGTATATTTTTTTTGCTTTTTCAAACGATTTTATTGCATTATCGTATTCTTTTTTGGCTACATATACTTCTGCAATACTGCCTTCTAAGGTAGCTAATCTTTTGCTGTCTTCTATTTCTATTGCTATTAATTTTGCTTTTTCGTAGTATTCTATGGCTTTATCGTATTCTTTTTTTAGGTAAAAGTATGATCCTATTTGATTTATTGTAGATGCTATACCAACCTTGTTTCCAGACTCTTGATATATTTTCAATGCTTTTTCATAAAAATATAGTGCGTCTTCGTATTGTTTTCTATCTTCGTAAATAGAGCCTATATTAGACAATGTTTGTGCTTTGCTGTCAAAATCTTTAGTTTTTTCTTTAATATCTAATGCTTTAAAAAAATATTCAAGAGCTTTTCCGTTATCACCTTTTTCATATAAAACAGAGCCTATATTATTGAGTATCTTTGCCATACCGAGGGTGTCGTTTATTTGTTCTCTAATATTATAAGATTTATTATAATAATCTACGGCTTCGTCGTAAGCACTTATATTATAATATACTACACCAATATTATTATAGCTTTTGGCTATGCTTAATGTATCTTTTAGTTTTATTGCAGTTTCTAATGAAATTCGGTAATAGTCAAGAGCTTCGGCAAAATTTCCTTGAAGGTAATTTACTACTCCAATATTGTTGCTTAAATTTGAAATACCTTTGTTGTCTTCTATTTTTTGTGCAAGTTTTAAGCCTGTTTTTCCGTATTCTATGGCTTTTTGTGGAGAAGATTTATAATTTTTTTTGAAAAGTTGTTCATAAATTCTAACTTTATTTGTGTCTTCTTTAGAGGAGTTTAATAATAGTAATAAACTATCTATTTCCGAAATATCTTGCGAGAGCAAAGTTAGTGGAAGGAATAAAATTAAAATAAGAATATTTTTTTTCATGCAATTAATTGCTGTAGTAAATAATTAATAATCATCTTTTTAAACAAAAAAAGTCTTCTTTTGCAATGTTTGCAGACCGAAGACTATGAAATTATAAATATTAAAACATATTTGCTATTCCATTTTTCTTGTATCTATTTCTGCTTTTAAAACAAAGTAGTTTAAGTTATTATCAATAGGTATAAATAAGTAGTCTAATTTTTCCTCTGTTTTTCTGGCAATATCTATTAACCCAAGCCCTGCACCTCCTTTCTTTGATAGATTTCCGTCTCGCAGTTGCTTTTTATACATTTCTCTAAGTTCTTCTACCGTGGAGTTGTTTACTGTTTCTATTGCTTTTACAAGCGAAGGAATTGTTTCGCTAACTACTTTATTTGAAGTTATTATATAGTATATTTTATCTTTTTTTCCTATCATAAAAACTCCGCTACTTTTTTTAACGTTGTATTGCGTTATGGAATCTGAATGTCTTTGTAGGTTTTGCAAAATTTCCACTAAAGTGTGAAAAACTCTTTTCTTTATTTTTTTATTTTCGCTGTTCTCTTCCATTTGGGCTTCGAGGAGTGCTGGAAAAAAAGTTACGATTTTTTGGTCAAATTTTCCAATATAAACAATAGATATTCCGTTGTCAATCAGTTCGTCATACATTGACAATACTGACCCCATAAAATTTTTGTCTAATTCCATAAAACAGTAATTTTGTGCTTGTTAATAAAAAAATAAAGCAATAGTATCATGAAATATAAAGCTTCTTTTTTTTAAAAAAAAGTTCAAGATACTATTGAAATAACAAAGATATAAAAATAAATCTTAAATATCCTTAAAATTTATTTATTTTTCACTAAAAATAAATAAACAGGGAAGTGGTCGCTATACCCTCCTTGGAATGTGTCTCCCACAAATCCTCTCAAAGGGTAGCCTTCAAATCTGCCTGTGTTTTGTATCATAAATGGTTTGCTAAATATTCTTGCGTCAAAAAATTTATATGTGCTACGGTCGTCGCCAAGAAGTCCTTCGGTAATAATTAACTGGTCAAATAAATGCCAAGTATCTTGATATGCACCAGTTCCAATTCCTTTTCTATAATATGCCTCCATAGGATTGAACATTTTACCGTCTTTAACCTTTCTTTCTTTTCCTTCTGCTCCAAGATACACTTTTACACTTTCGTTCGTAGGGTTATCGTTAAGGTCTCCCATCAAAATAATTTTTGCATCTGGGTCGTCTTTTAAAATAGAATCAATATGATGTCTTGCAACTTCGGCTGCTTTATTTCTACGTGGAGCACTCCTCTCCTCGCCTCCTCGCCTTGAAGACCAGTGATTTACCATAAAGTGCATTGGTTCTCCATCAAAAAGCCCTGAAACCAATAAAATATCTCGTGTATAACCTCCTTTGGGCCCCATGTCTAAATAAATTGCTTTGCTGTTTGTTACAGTAAAATATTTTGGTTGATAAAGCAATCCTACATCTACTCCCCTGCGGTCTGGCGAGTCAAAATGAACGATTTTATAATTTAGAGGTTTTAATTTTGGAGTATTGATAAGGTCTTCCAAAACTTGTCTGTTTTCTATTTCCGAAACGCCAAGAATTGCTGGTCCGGTGGGCACAAATTCTGTTCCAATTTGTGAAATTACATCAGACATATTTGCCAATTTTTTATTATATTTTTCTGTATTCCAATTTTTTGTGCTATAAGGAGTAAAATCCTCTTGGAGTATTTTTGTTGTATCGGGGTCAACAATTGTATCAAACAAATTTTCTAAGTTGTAAAATGCTATACAACCAACTTTTAACTCACTTTTTTGAGAGTAGCTATTAAAACTTAACAAAATTAAACTTATAAAAGCAATAATTAGAATTGTTTTTTTTTTCATTTTTTTTTTATTTATTGATTATTATTAATTATTTTTATACATTTGTAGTCTTTTTATCTTAAAAAATAAGGCTTATTTGAATTTTCAAATATCAATATAAAAAAATTAATAAACAAAATTAATTACTTCTAACTTTATATTTTATAAACTTTTTAACAACAAAACGCATGAAAAAAATTATTTCATTAATGCTAATTTTGGGATTTTTTACTTTTGGTGCTCTTGCCCAAACTTCCTCTGTATCAGGGAGTTTTTTGGGAGCAGAAAACCAAGAAATAACTATTTCAATAACGCAAAACAAAGAAAATGTTAGTGTAACAACAACTGATGGGAATTTTATTATAGAAAATTTAAAATCAGGAAAATACGAACTAATAATTACTTCAGACTTTTACAAAGACCATTTTATTACTGTAAACCTATCAGAAGGCGAAAAAAAACAACTTGGAACAATAATTTTAGAGCCAATTGCCAGCGACCTTGAAAGCGACCAAATTCCTACAATCTCTACCGACGACCTTCTTTCAGAAAACGGTTCGGGTAGTGTATCAGGGCTTTTGCATGGATCAAGAGACGTATTTTTATCGGCAGCAGCCTACACCTTTGGTCCTATGAGGTTCAGAGTTAGAGGATACGATGGCGAATATACCGAAACATCAATTAACGGTGCCCCAATGGCAAATATGGAAAACGGAAGAACTTCGTGGTCTAACTGGGGAGGTTTAAATAATGTTACAAGATACAAAAACACAACCTTAGGATTAAACGAAAGTGAACATTCGTTTGGAAATGTAGGAGGCACAACAAATATAGAAATGCGTCCTTCTCAATACAGAGCACAAACAAACGTAACATACTCACTTACAAACAAAAACTACCGAAACCGTGCAATGCTTACGCATTCTACAGGTATGATGAAAAACGGTTGGGCTATTACTGCTTCTGGCTCTCGCAGATGGGCAAAAGAAGGATATGTAGAAGGAACTTATTATGATACTTGGTCTTATTATCTTGGAATTGAAAAGAAATTTAATGATAAATTTAGTATTGTATTAAACGGGTTTGGTTCGGACTACACAAGAGGAAAACAAGGTGGCTCTACACAAGAAGCATACGACCTTACTGGCAACAATTACTACAACCCATACTGGGGATACCAAACAATGGAAGACGGAGAAGTTGTAAAAAGAAATACAAGAATAGCAAAATACAACAAACCAACTGCAATGCTTACAAGCTATTGGACTCCAAACAAAACTACAAAAATAACAACAACAGTAGCCTACCGTGCAGGACGTTCTGGTGGCACATCTCTTAACTGGTATAATGCAACAGACCCAAGACCAGATTATTACAGATTCCTACCAAGCTACATGACAAACGAAGAAAGTGCAACAGCAGTAGCTGAATCTTTTGCAGACCCAAAATATAGCCAAATAGACTGGGATTATATGTATAGAGCAAATGCAAACAGCTTAGAAACTGTGCCTTCTGGTGTAGATGGAGAAACAGTAACAGGACTTCGCTCTCAATACATTCAAGAAGAAACAAGATACGACCAAAAATACCTTGTGGCATCAGCTGTTATAAACAAACAAATTGGAGACCACGTTTTTATTGATGGAGGACTTACATATAGAGATTTTACAGGTTCAAACTTTAAAACAATAGTAGATTTACTTGGTGGCGAATATTGGTTAGACGTAGATAAATACGCAGAACGAGATATAGCAGACCCAGATTCAGCTCAAAGCGACCTTAACAACCCTAACAGAGTTGTAGGAGTAGGAGACCGCTTTGGATACGACTACGACATTAATGTTACAAATGGAAAAACTTGGCTTCAAAGCAATTTTAAATTTAATAGAATAGAACTTTTACTTGCAGGATTTGGAAGCTACACTTCTTTTTATAGAGATGGTAAAATGATGAACGGTAAATTTCCAGAAGACTCTTATGGAAAATCAGAAACATTAGAATTTATTGATTATGGTGGAAAACTCGGACTTTTAATAAAACTATCAGGTCGGCACTACCTACACGGACACGCAGGATACATGACACAAGCACCAACTCCTCGCAACACTTACATATCGCCAAGAACAAGAGACCACATTGTGGACAATCCTGTTTCAGAAAAAATAATATCAGGAGACTTTGGATACACTATGAGAGCTCCAGAACTAAAACTAACTGCTAACTTATTCTATACCAGATTTGAAGACCAAACAAAAATAATGAGTTTCTACCACGACGGATACCGTAACTTTGTAAACTACACAACTACAGGAATAGACAAAACCCATCAAGGAATAGAAGTAGGATTAGAAGCAAAACTAACAAGTGCTTTAACTCTTACAGGAGCCACATCAGTAGGATATTACAGATGGACTTCTCGTCCAGAAGTAAATGTATATATTGACAACAGTTCAGAAATACTTGCAGAAGAAAAAACTGTTTATGTAGATGGCTATCTTGTAGATGGAACTCCACAAACTGTTGCAACAATGGGACTACAATACCGCTCACCTAAATACTGGTTTCTTGGAGCAAATGCAAATTACCTAACAGACAGCTACTTATCTTTCAATCCAGAACGTAGAACTGCAGAAGCTGTAGAATATGAAGTTGAAGGAAGCGAAAACTGGAATGCAATTGTTGACCAAGAAAAATTAGCAAGCGGATACACATTAGACGCATTTATTGGAAAATCTTTTAAAGTTAGAAAAGACTATATGTTATATTTGAATTTTAGTATAAATAATATTTTAAACAATCAAAATATTATCACTGGAGGATACGAACAACTTAGATACGACTTAGAAGAAAAAAATCCTTACAAATTTCAACCTAAATATTACTACTACTACGGGCTAAGCTATTACTTAAACGTTAGCTTTAGATTTTAGTTAATTTGTCAGATACTTATTAAGTGTCTGACAAATAGTAATAAACAAAATAAATATAAATAAATTAATTCAACATAAAATGAAAAAAAATAAAATTCTAATTTTATCATTAATACTATTAATGATATTTAACCTAACAAGTTGCGTAAGACACACTTTTACTGCACCACCAGACGACTGTGTAGATGCCTCACTTACAGCAAACTTAACAATAAAAGAACTTAAAAATCTTTACGACGGTAGCCAACAAATTGTAGAAATAACAGAAGACTACATTGTAGAAGCAACAGTAATTTCGTCAGACAGAGAAGGAAATTATTACAAAACTCTTATTGTGCAAGACGAAACAGGAGGAATTTCAATAGGTCTTGATAGAACTTATGTTTATAACGACTTCCCCGAAGGACAAAAAATTTACATAAAATGTAAAGGACTACACCTTGGCGAAAGCGGAGGAGTTGTAAGCCTTGGCTCAACTTGGGACGACGCAGGTGTTACACTTTTTGGACGAATACAAGGAGACGTAGTTATTGATGCACACATAATTAGAAGTTGTGTAAACGAACCTATGGAGCCAACAGTTTTATTAACATTAGATCAAGTTGATGAAAAATATGTAAATACTTTGGTAAAAGTAGAAAACGTGCAATTTGTAGAAAACATGCTTGATACTACTTTTGCAAACTCACAAGCAGAAAAACCTATAAGTTATAACTTAAATATTGAAGATAAACACTCTGCAGTCCGAATTTTCAGAACAAGCGGATATTGCACATTTGCAATGGACAGCGTGCCAAAAGGTAGCGGAACAATGACCGCAATTCTTGGACTTTATAATGGTGATTATCAGTTTATTGTAAACAAACCAGAAGACCTTGTTTTTGATAAAGAACGCTTTACGCCAGGAGAACCTCTTATTGTTATTCCTTACCTTAAAGACTTTGAAGACCAAGACTTAAACTCAAAAGGCTGGACAACCCAACTACCAATAGGAACAGTAAACTGGGAAATAGGAGATTACGGAAACTATGCTCAAATTTCAAACTGGAATGGACAATCAAACTCTATATCTGAAGCATGGTTTATTTCACCAAACTTTGACCTTTCAGAAGCCCTAATGCCAATAGTATCTTTTGACAATGCAATGAACTACGACGGACCAGACCTACAAGCCAAATACTCAACAGACTACGACGGAGTAAGTGCTCCTTCAACGGCAACTTGGACAGACATAACATTTACTCTTTCTAACGGAAACTGGAACTGGAAAAATTCTGGCGAAATAGAACTTCCAAAAGGAGAAAGTGTTTGTGTAGCATTTATTTACACAGGCTCAAGCTCAAGTGGAGCAACTTGGGAAATAGATAATATTAAAATTAGAGATATAGGAAAATAAAATGATGTAGTTTTTAATTAACAACACTTAATTATTGATAAATTTGTCAGACACTTTAAAAGTGTCTGACAAATAAATTCTATATTAATAAATAGAATAATAACTTTAAAATCTAAAAAACATGAAATCAAATAAAATAAAATTTTCAAATATCAAAATTTTAATTCCACTAATTTTGATAATGTTACTTAACATAACAAGCTGTGTTAAAGAAGAATTTGATAGTCCTCCATCAAATATAGACGACCCTGCAATTAATTTAGATGAAAATATTACAATAAAAGGACTAAAAGAACTCTACAACGGTGCCGACACCATGAAAATTACAGAAGACTACATACTTAAAGCAACTGTAATTTCATCGGACAGAAGAGGAAATTTCTTCAAACAACTAATAGTGCAAGACGAAACAGGAGGAATGTCTATTTCGGTAAATATGTCATATTTATACGAAACATATCCAGAAGGACAAGTTGTCTATGTAAAATGTAAAGACTTATATCTTGGCTCATCAGGAGGTCTTACCGTTCTTGGACACCTTTACGACGACAACGGAACAATAGAACACGGCAGAATGTCGGAAGAACTTGCAGCAGAACATATTATAAAATCGTTTTTCAACGAGCCAATTGAGCCAAAAACTTATACAATAGAAGAACTAAAAAACGGAGACAGCCTTACAAACACACTTGTAAGAATTGAAGGAGTGCAATTTAAAGCCTCTGAATTAAATAGTCTTTTTGCAGATGCAGAAGAAGAAAACAGACACCTTATAGATACAGGTTTTAATGAAATAATCTTACGAACAAGCCAATATTCAAAATTTGCAAAAGACGAGTTACCGGAAGGAAACGGAAGCATAATTGCAGTTTTTGGAAAATACAACTCTGATTATCAATTATATATAAAATATACAGATTGGATAGATTTTAGCGGAGAAAGATTCTACGAACCATACGTAAAAGACTTTGAAGACGAAGACATATATTCAGGTAATTGGACAACACAAACAGTTACAGGAACAACAAATTGGGAAACAAGCTATTATTCTGGTAACAATTTTGCAAAAATAACTAACTTTAGTTACGATACTTACACAAATTCAGAAAGTGAAGCATGGCTAATTTCACCTTCATTTGACCTAACATCTGCAGTAAGCCCAATTCTTAATTTCAGAACAGCAATGAACTACGACGGACCAGACTTGCAAGTAAAATACTCAACAGACTACGACGGAGTTAGCTCACCTTCTACTGCAACTTGGACAGACTTAAACCCTGCTCTATCAACAGGAAGCTGGAACTGGACTAATTCGGGAGACTTAGAACTGCCAAAAGCAGAAAGCATATATATAGGATTTATCTACACAGGCTCAGACGACGACGGAGCAACTTGGGAAATAGACGACATTGGAATTTCAGACGCAAACTAATAATATATTAAGACTTTTTCAAGCTGCCCAAAAGCACTTGAAAAAGTCTTCTTTTAAATTATAAATTATGGAAATAAAAGGAACTGCCGTAAAAACAATACCAGACTATATAAAATTAAAACACGAAAACATTTACGATGAATGGTTAGAAAACTTGCCCCAAAGCTCAAAAAAGTTTTTTGATACACCAGTTTTATCAACAGAATGGTATCCTCTGCATGAATCTGTTATTGTTCCAATGGAACATTTGTCAAAAATACTATCCGAAGACATCAACAAGGTTTCTTGGGACATGGGAGTTTATAGCTCAAAAATAGCCTTAAAAGGTGTATATAAAATTTTTGTAAGAATAGCATCTCCAGCATTTATTATCGGACGTGCTGCCAACATTATGGAAACTTATTACAGACCAAGTTCAATAAACTTGGCACAAAGAGAAAAAGGCAAAATAGTATTAGAATTTGATAATTTTTTAAAAGCAGACCACCTTATTATGCACAGAATTGCAGGTTGGTCTTACAATACCTTTGATACTGTAAAAGCAAAAAACATAAAAACAGAGCTCAAAAATATTGAAGAAGGTGGAGGAAAATTTAAAACTTTACTTATAATTACTTGGGAATAAAACAAATAATTAGTTTTTAGTCTGTTTTTTCTTAAAAATAAAAAATGTATTTTACCAACAAACCAATTCGTAAGCAAAACCAACTAAAAACTAATCACTAACCATTTACTGGTTGCAATTTCTGCAAATGTCAATATCTTTTCTATTCCTTAAGAGAATGTTTGCAAACATTTTAAAATTCTGATTATTAACAATTTCTGAAACAGATTTTTTTTTAATATTACCCAAACTATATTTTGCATCTTTGTCGAAACAGCAAGGCAAAACATCGCCATTTATGGTAACCACAGCAGAGTTCCACAAACGAGGACAACGATTTTTTAACTTCTTTTTCAAAACATACTTATTGAAAAGGCGACTTTCAGTCGTCTTTTTGCTTTCTATAGATTCGGTGGCAATATAACGAGAATACTTTTTATTATTCGGAATAAATTTACTCCCATTTTCGTAATCGTATATTTGAGCAGTTTTTAGTTTTATACTATTCACTTTCAGCAACTTACCGAGTTTTAAAAAATCATCTTTCTGATGTTCATTTGTTCCAAGAACCAAAAATTGAAGTTCAACAAAAGGAGTTTTACTTTTCAATTTGCTTTTTATTTCTATCAAATTTTTTATCCCTTCAATCACCTTTTCTAAATTTCCTGAAACCCTGTATTGTTCGTAAACATCTTGTGTAGTGCCATCTAAGGAAATTATTAATTTGTCAAGTCCACTTTCAACAATTTTGAAAGAATTTTCCTTGCTCAAAAAATGCCCATTAGTAGAAGTTGCCGTATAAATATTTTTGTCGGACGCATACTTTATCATTTCAAAAATATTTTTGGAAATAAAAGGCTCACCCTGAAAATACAAAAATAAATTTAATAAATATTTATACGAATCATCTATTATTTTTTTATAATCGTCAAATAAAATTGTTCCTCTCTTGCGAGTAAGTTCGCCATTTCCGCTTGGGCACTCAGGGCAATGCAAATTACAAATATTGGTAGGCTCAACCGATAAAGAATAAGGAAATCCCCAGCGAAAACTTTTTTTGCTGAGGATAGATATAAAATAAGATGTTTTTATTTTTATAAAATTAAAAATCTTTTGGATTGTAACTTTTCTGAAAAAATAAATCATGTTTATTTAATAATTATTTTTTCGGTAAAATTAAAATCTTGATTTGATATTTTTATAAAATAAATTCCCGATTGCAAATCAGAAACATCAATTTCTTTGGTGTTTGTAGATTCTTTTATTTTAGAACCAGACATTGTAAATATTTCAATAGCAGTATTTTTATCCGACTTATAATCTACAAATATTTTTTGGCTTGCCGGATTAGGATATATTTTTATACTACTTCTAAAATCCTCTACATCAGCAACTTCGTATGTATTCCAAATATACTCTTCCTTCAAAAAATAAATCCAATTACCATTATCTGGGTCTCTACTTTCCGAGTAATATTCTGTTTGGTTAAAATTTTCGTCATAGCTGTCATATACTTTATAAATCTCTGTCCAGCTGTCGCTTGTCCATTCGGAAAGAAAAAAAGTTGTTTCGTCTCCATTCTCGTTATAAGTATATTCGTATAACAAGGAGGTGTCGTAAACCTCATCGTAAGCATGACTTTCTAAAGTTACTAACAGATTGTTTTCATTGTAAACATAGGTGTTTTTTGTTACATTTTCCCAGTCGTCATAAAATCTTTCAAATATTTCTTCTTTTAGCAAACCATTGTCGTAATAAGAGTAATTTGTTCTGGAATAATCCTCCCAAGCATAATACCAATCTTGTTCAAGCTCATTTATAAGCTGATTATCATCGTTATAAGTAAAAAATATTTGCAAATAATTAGTTCCTGTTGCAAAAACTTCAACTTGCTGAATACAGTTTCCAAAATCATTATTTGTGTAAGTTGTAGTTTTCCAATCTTGCCAAGTTTGCGAATCCCAATCAAAGTCAATTTCCTTTCTTTCAATAAGAAAATTATTTTGGTCGTAGGTATAAACTTCTTTATTTCCACTTATAAATTCTTGCGATGTATTATCCCATTCTCTTGCAAAATATTCTAATGTTTGTCCGAGTTCATTATTTAAACGATAAACAGAAATTTCATTATTCCAGCTATTTGTGTTTGTGTTCCATTCCCAAAGTTTATATTCATGCAGGCTATCATTGTCTAAATATGAGAGAGTTACATAATATCCATTATACCAAGTATAATTTCCAAGGTCTCTATTTTTTGTTTCAATAATTGTTGGCAAACCGTTTTCATTTCGTTCGGTTACAATTTCGGAATAGTCTAAAAACCATGTGTTTGTCTGACCAGTATAACCGTATATCGTATCAAGAAGCCAAACATTATTTTTGTGTTTTTCGTATAAATTTCTATCGTTATTACTTTGTCCGAAAACAGATGCAGTTACAATTATTAAAATTGCGAATGTGATTATTTTTTTCATTTTTAGATATTTAAGTATGTATTTAATTTTAGTGCTTAGTTTTTAATTAGGCTTTCGCCTTATAATCTATATCTTATAAATTTTTAAAAAATACTTTTTTTAAAATTAGCATACAAAATTAATATAAAAACTCTATCTTCAAAAGATTATCACATATTATATTATTTTGAAAATTTTGATTTTTTTTTGTAATAAAAAAACAGTTGTCTTAAAAATTGTTATATTTGTTTGCCAGTTTAATTCTACTTTACGAACATAAAACAATTATTAATTAGATATTTAAGCACCAAAGATGCTAAATAATTTATTATTAATAAATAGATTACGCAACGTTAGTGTTTGTTTTTAACTTAGTAAAGTATAATTAATGATTTTATTAATTTTAAAAAATTTAATTTATGAAAAAAATATCTATTTTCCTCTTATTAGCAATCACATTATTTGCCTGTAATTCAAATCCTAAGAATAAAAATTTGAAAACACCAGATTTAGAAAAAGAAATTG
>Ga0193956_1000381_pt1 | contig 20714 bp, 22 predicted proteins | sample BB_7_MG_FD_140358 | JGI IMG/M metagenome (GOLD analysis project Ga0193956, IMG submission 140358) | Microbial mat bacterial communities from the Broadkill River, Lewes, Delaware, United States - BB_7_MG | ecosystem: Environmental > Aquatic > Freshwater > River > Microbial mats | place: USA...
ACAGAACTTTTAAAAGAAAAAGGTCTTGGAAAAGCTGAAAAGAAAGCTGATAGAATTGCAGCTGAAGGATTGGCTGGTTTAAAACTTGATGGGAACAAAGGTGTTGCTATTGAGATAAACTCAGAAACAGACTTTGTTGCTAAAAATCAAGCTTTTCAAGAGCTTGTAGAAAAAACTACAGAGTTTGTATTTGCTAATGATCCAAGTGATGTAGCAACTGTAACAAGTGGTGAGTTTGGCGAGTATTTTACAGGAGCTGTTTCTAAAATTGGTGAAAAAATCGAACTTAGAAGATTTGCTATTGTTGAAGCTGGAGAAAACGAATCAATCAACGGATACATTCACTCGAACAACCGTATAGCTGTTATAGTTAAAGCAAAATGTGATAGTGCAAAAACTGCTGAGGCAATAAAGCCATTTTTGAAAAATATCGCTATGCATGCGAGTGCAATGAAACCTTCAACTTTATCATATACTGATTTTGACATGGATTTCGTTCAAAGCGAAACAAATGGTAGAATTGAAATTATCAAAAAAGAGAACGAAGAGCTACATAGACTTAAGAAGCCTTTGAAAAATGTACCTGATTTCGTATCTCGTTTACAATTAACTGATGAAGTTATTGCAAATGTAGAAGCTAAAATTAAAGAAGAACTTTTAGCAGAAGGAAAACCTGAGAAAATTTTTGATAGAATTGTTCCAGGTAAAATTGCTAGATATATTTTAGATAACACAACTCTAGACCAAGAGCAGTGTTTATTAGACCAACAGTATGTTATGGATGATAAATTAACAGTTGCCCAAGCTGTAGTTGCTGAGGCATCAAAAGTTGGTGGAACTGCTGAGATAGTTGAGTTTGCAAGAATTGAAGTAGGTGAAGGAATCGAGAAAAAAGTAGAAGATTTTGCTGCTGAAGTTGCTGCTCAAGTAGGTTAATAAACCATACCTAAGAGGAGGTTCTCCTCCTCTTAATCTTTCAATGCAAAGGAGATAAATGCCTCTTTTAGAAGTAACAAATCTTTCTCACTCCTTTGATTATAAACTTTTTGATAACATAAATTTTTCTTTAGAAAAACAAGAGTCTATGGCTGTTGTTGGTGTGAGTGGTAGTGGTAAATCAACACTTTTACATATCTGTTCTACTCTTTTAGAACCGAATTCTGGAACTGTAATGCTATTGGAAAAAGATTTATATAAACTCAAAAATAGAGAAATTCTGAAAATAAGACGAGAAGATATAGGTATTATTTTCCAATCACACTACCTTTTCAAAGGTTTTAATACTTTTGAAAATATAGAATTAGCAACACTTTTAAATGATACAGAAATTGATAATGACCTTTTAGTACAACTTGGAATTGAAAATCTTATGAATCAGAAGATTGGTGAACTTTCAGGAGGACAGCAACAACGAGTATCTATTGCTCGTGTATTATCAAAAAAACCAAAAATTATATTTGCAGACGAACCTACAGGTAATCTTGATAGTAAAACAGCAAATGAAGTTATGGATATACTTTTTGAGTATATAAAACAAAATAATGCAGCACTGCTTTTAGTGACTCATGACATGAAGTTAGCAGCAAAATGTGATAGCACAATGAAATGCAATCTTTAATAGAATTTTTAGGACAAAGTCAAGTTATTCTTTTTTTACTACTTTTTGCAAGATTAAGTGGTTTGTTCGCATTTTTCCCCTTTTTTTCCCACATGAGAATTCCAATGTCTATCAAAACTGCAATGGTATTTTTTATGGCTATATTTCTTTTCCCCCTAGCAAGTATACCTAATATTGATTTTTCAGTGGCTGCTATTGCTTTGGCTATAGTGAGTGAGATAATGTTAGGTTTTATAGCTGGGCTTTTTTTGGTAATAGTTTTTGCAATGCTTCAGATGGCTGGTATGCAGATATCTTTTGTAATGGGCTTTACAATGGCAAGTGTTATGGATCCTCAATCAGGGACTTCTATGCCTGTTATTAGTACTATTTTTACTCTTCTGGCTTTAGTATTGCTTTTAGCTTTTAATGGGCATCATCTTATGATACTTTTTATAGTGGAATCACTAGATATTTTACCATTAGGTAGCTTTTATCCCGGGCATCATATATGGGATTATCTGATTGGGGCCGCTGCAAATATGTTTGTTTTTGGATTTATTTTGTCATTTCCTATGGTAGGACTCTCTTTACTTGCGGATATTGTGTTTGGAATGTTGATGAAAACAATGCCACAATTTAATTTGCTTGTTGTTGGATTTCCTATAAAAATTATGGTTGCTTTTGTTGTTATGCTAGCGGTTTTATCTTCGATTATGCTGGTGTTTAAAAGAGAGATGATAGAGGCAATTTCTAAATTGTCTATACTATTTATATAGACCTAATATGTTTTATACTAAAATAGTAGAATTATTCTAATTTGTAGGAGTCATAATATGCACTTTCTTCTAGTAAATAGCAATCCAGCAGTATCGAGATTGATTACTCTAAGCGTTGAAAAACTTGGTTTTGAAATAGACGAGGTACTTTCGTTAGATGAAGCACCACAAGAGAGCTACGATATAGTATTTGTAGACAATGAACAATATAGTGAAATAGCTGTAGATGATAGTATAACCGAGGGTTTATCTCGTAACTTTGCATATATAGCAAAAAGAGGTGAAGAAAAACCTAAAAATATGAGTGCTATTTTAGAAAAACCATTTCTTCCAACAGATTTTATTGATTTAGTCGCAAAAATAGATAGTGAAAGTAGTGATGAGTCTCTAGATATAGAAGATGACGAAGAAGAAGTTTTTGCTGGAAAAGCTTATAAATCTGAAGAAATAGAAGATGATAGTGATACTGATGAAGAGACAGATAAAGTTGATTTAGAATTAGAAGAACCATTTGATTTAGATGAATCTCTTAATTTGGATGACATAGATTTAGACGAAGATATTGATATAGATATGCTTAAGATTGCAGATGACGATGAAGACGAAGAGATAGGTCTTGATGAAGAGATGCTAGAAGAGAGTGAAAAAGAGAATGCAGAAGAGTTAAGTGATGAGGAAGAAATTAGTTCAGTATTGGATAGTGATGATATTGATGAGGTAAAGCAGTTGCTAAAAGAAGAAAATGATGAAGAATTGGATAGTGATGATTTGGAATTAGAAGATATAGAAGAAGACCAAGAAGAAGAAATTAGTGATTTAACAGCGGCATTTCAAGAAGTCGAAGATCACAAAGAAGAAGAAATTGAGAATGAAGACTTTTCTTTAGATGACTTAGAAGATGATGAAGAAGATGTTTTAGACGAAGTATCAGACAAAGAACCTCAGAGTGAAGAGCTTTCTCTAGATGAGAGTGATTTAAAAGAAATGGTAGATGAAGAATTAGCAATCGAAGATATAAAATTAGAAGAAGAATTACAAGAAGAGTCATTAGAGAAAAAAGAAGAAATTGAGGAAGAAATAGAAATGAGTTTAGAAGATGATGGACTTGATGAATTTACGCTTGAAGACTTAGAATATGATGAAAAAACAAGTTCAGATGACTTAGAAAATGATGAAGAAATCTTAGAAGAAACACTAGAAAAAGAACCTATAAGTGAAGAACTTTCTTTAGATGAAAGTGATTTAGAAGAAATGGAAGATGAAGAATTAATTAGCGAAGATACAAGTTTAGAAGAAAAATTAGTTGAAGAGCCTTTGGATGATAAAGAAGAAGTCTCTGAAAAAAAAGATGAGCTTGATGAATTTGCGCTTGAAGATTTAGAAGAAGATGATGATTTGGATGTAAGTGACTTAGAAAAAGCTATGAACTCAATAGAAGTTGAAAAAGATTTAAATATTCATGAAAATGAAGAAGATGAAGAGAATATAGTTGAGTCTTTAGAAGAAGATTTAGATGATGCTTCAGTAGAAGATTTAGAAGCAACTCTAGATAATTATGTGAATCAAAGTAATGAAATATCATCAATAGATGAGCTTAATGAAAAAGAATTATTAAGTGCCTTAAATTTGGATGTAAATGATACACAAGAAGACGAAAAAGTTGAAGATAAAAATATAGCTGTAAAAAAAGAGATAGAAGAAAAAGTAAGCAAGAGTGTCAAAGAAACTCTCAGTGAAAGTTCTATTAGAGATGCGTTAAAAGGTATGAAGGTAAATATTTCAATATCTTTTGAAGAGGATAAATAGTAATGAGAGGAAATATTCTTATTATTTCAGGTCCTAGTGGTTCTGGAAAAAGTTCATTGATGAATGAAATGTTTAAAAGTATAGATGATATACATTTTTCTATTTCAACAACTACAAGAGATAAAAGAGATGGTGAAGAAGAGGGTGTTAATTACTATTATATAAGTAAAGAGGATTTTAAAAAAGACATTGAAGATGGTATGTTCTTGGAGTGGGCAAAGGTTCATGATAATTACTATGGAACTTCTCTAAAACCGATTCTAAAAGAGCTACATGAAGGCAAACTAGTAGTTTTTGATATTGATGTTCAAGGACATAAAATAGCAAGAGAAAAATTTGGTACCCTAATAACATCTGTTTTCTTGACAACAAAAAATCAAAATGTATTAAAAGAAAGACTCTTTAAAAGAGGGACTGATTCTAATGAATCAATAGAAAAACGAATCAATAATGCAGTTTCAGAAATGACAAGAGTGAAAGAGTATGATTATATTTTAATAAATGATAATTTTGAAAAAACACTTGATAAACTTACTGCTATAGCAATATCTTCTAGATGTAAAGTTAGCTCAATTGATACAGAAGAGTTCATAAGTTCATGGATTTATTAGTATAAGTGATAACTCTTAATTTACCTTTAGAATAAAATGGTATAATATCAAATTAAAATTTTATGTAAAGATATAAAGGAGATAGTATGGGCGTTCCTAGTATGCCAGAACTACTAATTATTTTAGCAATTGTTGTATTGTTGTTTGGAGCAAAAAAAATTCCAGATTTAGCAAAAGGTATTGGTAAAGGGATTAAAAGTTTCAAAAGTGAAATGAAAGAAGATGAAGTTGTCGAAGCTGAACCTGCTGATGAAAAAATAGAAAAAAAAGATGAGACTGTTACTGCTGAAAAAGTAGAAGAAACTAAACAAGCTTAAAAGGGCACGATATTGAAAAACCGTGTTATACAAGCTATACACAATGAATTACAACAAGAATTCATTTTAGAAAAGCCAAAAGATTTATCTTTTGGCCACTACGCAACACCCATAGCATTTTCGCTTGCAAAAGAGCTAAGAAAATCGCCAATGGCTATAGCAGATGAATTATGCAAAAAATTTGAAAATAGCGTTATATTTAAAGAAGTTACATCTATAAAAGGCTATATCAACTTTAAATTGAGTGAAGATTTTTTAAATGAGTATGCTTCGTTTGCAATAGCAAATGAAAATGAGTTTGCAAAATCAAAAAAAAATGAAACAATCTTACTTGAATATGTAAGTGCAAATCCAACAGGTCCTCTCCATATTGGACATGCTAGAGGGGCAGTTTTAGGTGACTCTCTTGTTCGCATAGGAAATCACTTAGGGTATAAAGTAGTAAGTGAGTATTATGTCAACGATGCTGGAAGTCAAATAGAAATGCTTGGGCTTTCTATCTATCTTGCTGGCCGTGAAAATGTTTTACATGTAGATGTAAAATGGCCCGAAGAATTCTATCGTGGTGAATATATAGTTGATCTTGCGTATGTTGCTAAAGAGGAACTTGGTTCTAGTATATTTGAAGATGAAAAAAATATAGAAAAGTTATCATTTTGGGGTAAAGATAAGATGATTGAACTTATAAAATCAAATCTTGCTTCAGTAGGTATAGAGTTTGATCAATTTGTAAGTGAAAAATCTCTTTATGATAAATGGGATGAAAGTTTTAAAAAGCTAGAAAACTCAAATAAAACATACGAAGAAGATGGCAAAACTTGGATTCGTTCAACTGATTTAGGTGATGAAAAGGATAGAGTTGTAATCCGTGAAGATGGAAGGCCAACTTATCTTGCAGGAGATATAATTTATCATGATAACAAGTACCAAAGAGAGTATGACCACTACATAAATATTTGGGGTGCAGATCATCATGGATATATTTCTCGTGTAAAAGCGGCAATAAATTTTTTAGGATATGATGAAAAAAAGCTTGAAGTTATTTTAGCGCAAATGGTATCATTGTTAAAAAGTGGTGAACCATATAAAATGAGTAAAAGAGCTGGCAATTTCATTTTAATGAGTGATGTTGTTAAAGATGTAGGCAGTGATGCTCTTCGTTTCGTATTTTTAAGTAAAAAAAGTGATACCCATTTGGAGTTTGATATAGATATGTTCAAACAAGAAGATAGTTCAAACCCAATTTTTTATATAAATTATGCACATGCAAGAATTAATCAAATTTTTAATAAAAGTGGAAAAACTGTTGAAGATATAGAACAAGTTAAATTAGAAAATCTCAATGAAGATGCTGCTAATTTATTATATAGCGCATTATTATTACCAGAAGTGCTTGAAGATGCATTTGATTCTCGTCAATTACAAAAAGTAACAGAGTATTTAAAAACTCTTTCAGCGGCTCTACATAAATTTTATAATGAAAATAGAGTTGTAGGTGAAATGAACGAAGATAAATACTTAAAATTATTTGCTATGGTAGGTGTGAGTTTGAGAGTTGGACTAAATCTCATAGGTATTAAGGCAAAAGATAAAATGTAATAACAGGGAGAATATTTCTCCCTGTTTAAGAATTAGTCTTCTAAAATTTGTTGTTTTTTCATCTCAGCATCTCTTTGTGCTAAGAACTCTTCAATGTTATATTGTGAACGATATTGAGGGCTCATAAGGTGTATTAGTATATCACCTAAGTCTATAACAATCCACTCATTTTCAGCGTCTATATGCAAGAAAGATTCGTCTTTATCTTTTAAACCTTTTTTTAAATCATCTAATAAAGAGATACCATGTCTCTCTCCCATAGTTGTTGCAATTACAACTTGACTTACAAAATAGTCTTTATCACTCATATCAAAAGTTTGAATATTTTCTGCTTTTTTGCTATCAAGGATATTGACTATATTTTCTATTCTTTGTTTCATTTAATTGTTTCCTTTTTTTGGAGTAAACTCCGTAAAAATTCCTTACACTGAAACTATACTTTCAGTAAGAATTATTTTTTTTATAAAATTTTGTTATCTCATCTTCGATTATTTGTGGTATGAAAGATTTGTTCATAGTTGAACGAAGTTTTGAAGAGCTAATCTTAGCATTTATTGGCAATTTTATCAAGCTTTTTGGAATATTTGTCTCATCTCTAGAAGCAATTACAAACTCAACTAGATGTGAGAGTTCTTCGTACTTATACCATTTATGTAAAGAGTCTAGATTGTCAGCTCCGATTATTAGATAAATTTTTTCTATATGAGGTTCTTTTTGTATTATATATTTTACGGTTTCTATAGAGGTTACAGCTCTTTTTTGTTTTATTTCATACTCTAAAATCTCTACTTTTTTTTGATTTTCAAAAACTTTTTTAAGCCATTTTAGTCGTAATTTTGGAGGTGCAAATGAATTTTCTTTAAAAGGATTCAAGTGAGTAGGTACTATATAAAGTCTGTCTATGGTTAGAGTGTTTAGAGCTTCGTTGACTATTTGTACATGTCCTACATGTAAAGGGTCAAAACTCCCACCAAAAATTGCTATTTTCATTAAAGATTTTCCTTACCTCATTTTCGATATAATCGCTTTATTATAACACAAGGATGATTTTATGGCATTAAAAATTGCAATTAATGGCTTCGGAAGAATAGGAAGATGTGTAGCTAGAATTATAGATACAAGAGATGATGTAGAATTAGTATGTGTAAATGACACTGCTAATAGGGACATGACAGAACATTTACTTAAATATGACAGCGTGCATGGGAAGTTTCATGGGGAGATTAAAACTTTAGAAGATGATTATATGCAAATTGGAAATGCTAAAGTTAAAATGTTCTCTACAAGAGATCCAAAAGAGTTAAATTTTTCTGATTATGGGGTTGATATTGTTTTAGAGTGTACTGGTGCATTTTTAACACAAGAGAAAGCTCAAGCTTTTATAGATAACGGTATTAAAAAAGTACTTATGTCAGCACCTGCTAAAGATGACACACCAACATTTGTAATGGGTGTAAATGAAAAGACATATAAAGGACAAGCAATAGTATCAAATGCAAGCTGTACTACAAACTGCCTTGGCCCAATTGCAAAAGTACTTGATGATGCATTTGGAATCGACAAAGGACTTATGACAACAATTCACTCATATACAAATGACCAAAATATACTTGATGTAAAGCACTCAAAAGATATTCGTCGTTCTCGTGCGGCAGCTGTAAATATGATACCAACTACAACAGGAGCAGCAAAAGCAATAGGCCTAGTTCTTCCTCAACTAAAAGGTAGACTTCATGGTCAAAGTGTTAGAGTTCCAACTCCAAATGTAAGTATGGTTGATTTAAATGTTTTGGTTAAAAAAGATACAACTATTGAAGAAATTAATGCACTACTAAAAGAAAAAGCAAATGGTGAGTTAAAAGGTATCTTAGAAGTTGATGAAGAGCATAGAGTTTCTCAAGATTTTCAAAGTTGTCCTATAAGCTCAATCGTAGCAGCTGATTTGACACAAGTAATAGCAGGTAACATGGTGAAAATCATGGCATGGTACGATAATGAGTGGGGATATTCAACTCGCTTAGTAGATATGGCTCTACATATTAGTAAGTAAGGATTGTAATGATTCGTTCAGTTCGTGATATAGAAGTAACAAATAAAAAAGTATTTATTAGATGTGATTTTAATGTACCTTTAGATGAGTTTATGAATATAACAGACGATAGAAGAATTCGCTCAGCAATTCAAACAATTCGTTTTTGTTTAGATCATAACTGTGCTGTTGTGATAGCAAGCCACCTAGGTCGTCCTAATGGAGTATTTGAATCTAAATATTCATTGGATCCTGTCTTTAAAAGGCTTACTCGTATTCTAAATTGCGAAGTGCAATTTGCAAGTGATATTACTGGAAATGATGCAAAGCAAAAAGTGGAAAATTTGAAAAATGGTGAAGTTTTACTTTTAGAAAACCTTAGATTTGAAAAAGGTGAAACTAAAAACGATCCTGAATTTGCAAAAATATTAGCTTCATATGCAGATGTTTATATAAATGATGCTTTCGGTGTTTGTCATCGTGCTCATGCTTCTGTTGAGGCAATTACTCAGTATTTTGATGAAAAGACAAGTGCTGCTGGGTTTTTACTTCAAAAAGAGGTAAATTTTTCTAAAAACTTATTAAAAGCACCTACTCGTCCTTTTGTGGCTGTTGTAGGTGGAAGTAAAGTGAGTGGAAAGCTTCAAGCCTTAGTAAATTTACTGCCTCGCATTGATAAGCTTATTATTGGTGGTGGCATGGCTTTTACATTTTTAAAAGCGCAAGGTGTGGATGTTGGAAATTCGCTTGTAGAAGATGATTTAATGCCTGAAGCACTAAAAGTTTTAGAAAAAGCAAAACAATTAGGTGTAAAGCTTTATCTACCAGTAGATGTAGTTGCAGCACAAACTTGTTCTCAAGATTCGACTATAAAGTTTGTAACAACACAAGAAATACCAAAAGGATGGATGGGCTTAGATATAGGTCCAGCAACTTCAAGAATGTTTAGAGAAGCACTTAATGATGCACAAACAATTCTGTGGAATGGACCAATGGGTGTTTTTGAACTTGAAAAATTTGCAAAAGGAAGCTTTAAAATTTCTCATGCAATTAGTGAAGCTCATGCTACAACTGTTGTTGGTGGTGGTGATACCGCTGATGTGGTTGCAAGAGCAGGGGATGCTGATGAAATGACATTTATCTCTACTGGTGGTGGAGCAAGTTTAGAACTTATAGAAGGCAAAGAACTCCCTGGCGTAAAACCTTTATATAACAAGAAAGAAGAGTAATGATAATCGCATCAAATTTTAAAACCAATCATACGAGAAAAAGTACAAGAGAGTTTGTTCTGCAAGTAGATAGTTTTATAAAAGACAGCAATTCTAGTGATTTATCTCATTTGAATAAAACTACAACTTCATTTGATAGTTTTAGCAAAAAGAAAAATACTTGTGTTCAAGCGCGTATATATCCTACAGCAACGGCTCTTGATAATTTTAATTGTGATGATAGTATTAAAGTAGGAGCTCAGAATTTTTATCCTATATATAATGGTTCATGTACAGGTGAAGTTGGGTTAGAACAACTTGAAGAATTTGGAGTACAAAGTGTTCTTATAGGACATTCTGAAAGAAGACATATTCTTAAAGAGAGTAATGAGCTTATAGTAAAAAAATATGATTATGCCAAAGAACAAGGTTTTGAAATACTTTATTGTGTGGGTGAACCTAAAGAAGTTCGAGAAGCAGGTCTTGATGCTGTTATGGCCTATGTTTGGGGACAATTTGATGGGATTGACTTAGATTATGAAAAATTAGTGATAGCCTATGAGCCAGTATGGGCAATAGGTACTGGACTAACAGCTAGTAATGATGATATCAAAGAAGTTTTAAAAAGATTAAGAGAAAATATACAAAAGCCACTACTTTATGGTGGTAGTGTAAAAGTAGATAATGTTGGTGATATATTAAGCATTGAAAACTGTGATGGAGTTCTTGTTGGGACTGCAAGTTGGCAAGCAGAAGATTTTTGTAAAATGATCGAAGCTGCACAAAATTTAAAATAGTTAAGGATTTTATATGATAATGAAAGGTAAAAAAGGTCTTATAGTAGGAATAGCAAATAACAAATCGATAGCATATGGAATAGCAAAAGCTTGTAAAGCGCAAGGTGCAGAGCTTGCATTTACATTTTTAAATGAACAATTAGAAAAAAGAGTTCGTCCTATCGCAGAAGAGTTTGGTGCAGAAGCTGTTTATGAGCTTGATGTGAATAACCCTGAGCATTTAAGTGAACTAACTCAGTCACTTGAAAAGGATTTTGGGAAGATAGATTTTGTTGTTCATTCTGTTGCATTTGCTCCAAGAGAAGCATTAAATGGCGGACTAGTTGATACAACGAGAGAAGCTTTTGATATTGCTATGGGAACTTCTGTTTATTCACTAATCTCACTTACTGCAGCATGCCTACCAGTCATGAATGATGGTGGTTCTATTTTAACGCTAAGTTATCTTGGAGGACCAAAATTTATACCTCATTATAATGTTATGGGAGTTGCAAAAGCAGCACTTGAATCGAGTGTTCGTTATCTTGCTGTTGATTGTGGAAAAAGAAATATTAGAGTAAATGCGATTAGTGCAGGCCCTATTAAAACACTTTCTGCTTCAGGAATTGGTGATTTTAGAATGATTTTAAACTGGAATGAGATAAATTCTCCATTAGGCAGAAATGTAACTACTGATGAGGTAGGAAACTCTGGAATGTATCTTTTAAGTGATCTCTCATCTGCAGTAACTGGTGAGGTACATTATGTTGATAGTGGTTACAATGCTATGGGTATGGCATTAGCAACAAAAGACGAAGAAGGAAAAACTACTCTCGCTTGGGACGAAAGAAACAAATAAATGTTAAAGGTAGCACTGCTAAAAGTCTCTTATGTAGTGCTCATGCTTTTAATAATTTGCATTATATCTTTTGGAGCTATTCATTTAGCTCCAAACTCTTTTTTTGCAAGTGGAGAGCTTAATCCAAATATAACAGCAGAATCAATAGAACAACTCAAAAAAGTATATGGTTTAGATAAGTCTTTACCAGAACAGTTCTTTTCATGGCTAAAAGCAGTAGTCCAACTTGATTTTGGTATCTCATTTGCAAGTGGACAAAGTGTAAGAGATGAAATACTTTCACGACTTCCTATAACACTTCTTTTAAATGTTATAAGTTTGATTTTAGTTTTTTCTATTTCTATGTTTTTAGGAATAAAATCAGCTTTGAAACAAGAGAGTAAATTTGACAAATTTACAAAACAATTTTCACTTTTTTCTTATGCTATGCCTTCATTTTATCTAGCACTTCTCCTTGTAATTGTTTTTAGTGTAGAATTAAACTGGTTTCCTATTTCAGGACTTCATTCTGTGGATGTTAAAGATGGATTTGAGTATTATCTTGATTTTACTTTGCATTTAGTTTTACCGATATTTGTTATGGTATTTGGAGGCATTGGAAGTCTTAGTATGTATATAAGAAGTTTGACTTTAGGTGTTTTAAAAAGTGATTATATCTTTTTTGCACTCTCCAGGGATATAAAAGGAACTCAACTGTTTAGGCGATTTATTTTACCAAATATTTCTCCTCCAATAGTGACTATCTTAGGTCTTTCTTTGCCAGGACTCATTGGTGGAAGTGTGATTTTAGAATCTATTTTTGCTATCAATGGGATGGGATTACTCTTTTTTCAGAGTGCTCTTAGTCGAGATTATCCTGTAATTATGGGGATACTCATAATTTCAGCATTTTTAACTTTACTTGGAAATATTATCGCTGATTTAATTTTATTAAAATTGAACCCTCATTTTAAAAGGGCTCAATAAGAGAATATGTAAATATCTTTACATGTAAAGGTTATTATGCACCACCAAATAAATTTGAAAGTGCATTAGGGTCTTTTTCTGGTTGATTTGAACCACCATTCTCCCCATCAAGTTCTACAAGTTCTATGTCCATATCAACTAACATAGAAGTAAGACGAATATTGATACCACTTTTTCCAATAGCTTTTGATTTTTGGTCACTTGGTAAAGTTACTATTGCTTTATTATCTAGAATTTTAACATTTGATATAATTGCTGGACTTAGTGCTCTTGAAATAAAAATCTCTGGAATACTAGAGTACTCAATACAGTCAATGTTTTCGTTGTTTAATTCACCACTTACCGCATTAATTCTCATTCCCTTCGTGCCAACAGTAGCACCAACAGCATCTATATTTGGATGTAAAGATGTAAGTGCTACTTTTGCTCTCTCACCTGGAATTCTTGCGCTTGAATTTATAGTAATGAGTTCATCTTTGATTTCAGGAACTTCAAGTGCTAAAAGAGCTTCAAGAAATTTTGGACTTGTTCTCGAAATTTCTACATAAATACCTTGGGATTTATCGATAAAAACTTTTCTTATAACAGCTTTTACAACATCGCCTACTTTAAATTTTTCACCCTTGATTCTGTTCTTTCTTGGCATTACTGCACGGACTTCATCAAATTCTACGAAAGTTGTTTCTTCATTGTCCACTCTAGTAACTGTTCCTGTGATACAGTTTCCAACCATACTTTTGTATTTTTCGAAAATTTGGTCTTCAAGTAGTCTTTGAATGTGAAATTCTAACTCTCTTTGAAGAGTTGCAGCTGCAGTTCTTCCTAAATTATCAAGAGGAAGTTCGTAAGTCAGTTCGTCCCCAACTTCCGCATCAGGGTCTTCCTCTTTAGCTTCACTAATACCTGTGTATTTATCTTTTTCATCTTCGAGTCTTTCATCGTTATCTTCGACTACAAGTACTTTTTGAAAAAGGTTAAGTGTTTTAGTTTCAGTATTTATAACAGTCTCATAGTCGTAGTCTTCACCATATATTTTTTTAGCCGTTTTAGTAAGTGCTATACAAACAGTGTTTTTTACATCCTGAATATTTAAATCTTTTTCATGAGCGATTGACTCAATAATATCAATTATTTTTTCCATATTTTACTCTTTCTTTTTGCATTATTTATGCTTTTAATTTTAGCAATATATAAGTGTTGTAATGATCTTCAGGGATTGCTGTTTCGAGGATTTGAATTATACCTTAAATTTGCTTTTAAGAACTTTAATGCGAATTTTATTGAAAAGTGGATATACTAGTCGATTATTATAATGAATTGAGGTAAACTCTATGAAAAATATAGAAACTAAGTTTCTTACTTCTCTATAGAAGCATTTTTCAAGGTTTTTGCTTTTTGAAAAAAGGGATATTAAAATGGAATTGAAATTAGCTAGAAATGAAATTAACGCAAAACCAAAATCAATTACTTTAGAAAAAGTAGAAGATATAATTGAAAAAGAGGGACATAAAATATTTTATTTTGACAAAGAAAATTCTCATAAAGATTTAGTTGCTTTAGTAGAGCATTTTGAAGGCAAAGATTTTAGCGTGTATCTTCGTGAAGTAAAGTATGGTCTTGGTGAAGGTGATTACATGTATGAGATTCATATACTGTAAGGCTTAGATTTTTGAACAATAGAAAAAGCGTATACATAGAAACACTTGGATGTGCTATGAATACAAGAGATACGGAACATATAATCGCAGAATTAAGTAGCAAAGACAATTATGAGCTTTGTGATGATGCAAAGACTGCTGATTTGATTATGATAAACACTTGTAGTGTCAGAGAAAAGCCAGTAAATAAGCTTTTTTCTGAAATAGGTGTTTTTAATAAAATAAAAAAAGATGGTGCTAAGATAGGGATTTGTGGTTGTACTGCAAGTCACTTAGGTGAAGAAATTTTTAAACGAGCTCCATCTGTTAGTTTTGTGCTTGGTGCAAGAAATGTCTCTAAAGTCTCACAGGCTGTGAAAGCAGAAAAATTTATTGATGTTGATATTGATTATGATGAAAGTACTTATGCTTTTGGGGAGTTTAGAGCTTCAGGATATAAAGCATATGTAAATATTTCTATTGGTTGTGATAAAAAGTGTACATACTGTATAGTACCACATACTCGTGGAGATGAGATATCTATACCACCTGAGTTAATAATCCAAGAAGCTAGAAAAGCTGCAAAAAATGGTGCAAAAGAGATATTTTTACTTGGACAAAATGTCAATAACTATGGACGAAGATTTTCTTCAAAAAGAGATGAAAAAATAGACTTTTCAGATTTGTTAAATCTTATAAGTGAGATAGATGAAGTGGAAAGAATTCGTTTTACTTCTCCTCACCCTTTACATATGGATGATAAGTTTTTAGAGACTTTTGCTTCAAATCCAAAAGTTTGTAAGTCCATGCATATGCCTTTGCAAAGTGGTTCAACTCATATACTTGAAGAGATGAAAAGAGGCTATACAAAAGAGTGGTTTTTAAATCGTGCTTTAAAGCTAAGAGAGTTAGTCCCTGATGTTTCTATTAGTACTGATATTATCGTAGCTTTTCCTGGTGAGAGTGATGAAGACTTTGAAGATAGTATGGATGTTATAGAAAAAGTTAGATTTGAACAGATTTTTGCTTTTAAATACTCTGCAAGACCACTTACAAAAGCAGCAGAATTCACAAATCAAGTAGATCCTGATGTGGCATCTGCTAGATTAAGTAGGCTTCAAACTAGACAAGATGAAATTCTTGATGAATTATCTCAGACTAAAAATGATAAAGTTTATGATGTCTATTTTGAAGAGTTAAGAAATAATGGCTTAGTTGCAGGAAGAAGTGACAATAATGCACTCGTTCAAGTTGAAGGTAGTGAAGAGTTACTTGGAAAAATCTTGAAAGTAAAAATAACGAATCCTAGACGCTTGGCACTTTATGGCGAAGTTGTTAAATAAAAAAATAAAAAAGAAGTTAGAGGTACTTATAGTACCTCCTTTAGCATATATAATTCTTCAGTTTATCTATTTTACATGTAAAAAAAGATATCATTTTGATAAGACTAAAGTAAAAGATACTCCATCAGTTTTTGTGTTTTGGCATGGAGAATTAATGATGCTACCTTTTGCTTATAAAGATTATAGAAAATCTAAAAATATAGATACGATTGTAAGTCAACATCATGATGGTGAGATAGCTACAAGACTTTTGCATTTTTTTGGTGGTGGAACTATTCGAGGTAGTTCTTCAAAAGGTGGATTAAAAGCACTTAAAGATGCATTTGCTTCACTAAAAAGTGGTAGAGATATTGGTATTACTCCTGATGGACCAAGAGGTCCGAGGCATAGTGTTGCTGATGGTGCAGCAGTCATTGCACAAAAAAAAGGTGTTCCTATTGTTGCTATAAATGTTAAAATTAGCCGTTGTTGGAGACTTAGTAGCTGGGATAAATTTGCAATTGCAAAGCCATTTAGTACTCTAGATTATTATTATAGTGATCCCTTTTATCTAACGGATATGTCTTTGGATGATGCAAAAGCTATGATTAAAGAAAGGTTGAATATACATGCTTTCTAAAATTAATTTGATTATATTTGTTGTTGTTTTATTAGGCAGTAGTTTCTTTTATTTTAGTGCTGATTCTTCGTATAAAAACTCTGTTCAATCACGAGTTTATTATATGCTTGGTAATTATGAAAGTGCTTATGAGTTAGCAAAAAAAGCATATGATGAAGATAGTTATAATAAAATGGCAAATACTGTTATGACTCAAAGTAAAATAGCGCTGAGCTATGAAAAATATATCACACAGGGTAATGAATATTTAAAAAAGATAGATGAAATTAGTTTGAAAAAAGAGTATTCACAAGAAGATAAAGTAAGGGTGAAGTTTATGTGCGAAATCATGATAGAGAGCTATGATGATTTAAAGCCATCAACTCTGACTGATGAAAGTCTTCAGGAAAATTCTAAAAAGATGCAAAAAAAGTTTAAACAACTTTATGCAGAACTATTTTAGGAACTTCTTTTGCTTTATATTTGGTATAATAGTAACAAAATAAATTAAACGGGTGTATATGGCATTAACAAAAGTTTTACAAAAATATTTTTCTAATATATTTATTTCCATAATTCACCAAGATAATGAGTGGATTATCACTTCAAAAGTTGTAAGAAATGGAGTTATAAAAGATAAATTTATAGAAAACTTTGAAAGCGATGGGCGTGACAATATTCCTTCTAAAATGGAAAAATATTTAGAAAAGCTTCAAACAGAGTATAATTTTGCATATATAGCAGTATTTTTAGATTCAATGGGTCAGGGAGCTATTAGTGGCATAAGTGCAACTGATTTTCAAAAAAACAGTGTAGATATGAAAAGTGTAACTCATATAAATATAGATAAAAATTGGGTTGTTTATGCTTCTTTTATTGATATAAATTGGATAAAAAATCTTTTTAAAAATAGTGGAGTAGATTTTATTTATTCACCATTCATAGTACAAAACAGTCTCATTAAAAAACAAACGCCAAGAGAACAACCAACACTGTATATTTTAAATCATAATGACTCGGTAACAATTAGTATTTTTGAAAATGGAAATATTTTATTTGGGGCATACTTTCAAACCACAACAGATGATAAAATTGGTGGTGAAGAGGACTGGGAAAATGAATCAGAAGAAGAGGGGCTTGATGATTTAATAGAGTTAGATAACATGGGGGATGATGATATAGGTGGTCTTGATGAACTTGATGATTTAGGTGACTTAGATGATTTAGAAGAAAATGAAGATGCAGCGGGTTTTGAAGAAGTAAAGGAAAAAGATAAAGACTTAGGACATTTTAGTAGTGGTGAAGAACAAGTCGAGAGTAATTTAGAACTTTTTGGTAGAGATATATTGATATATAAGTATTTAACTTCCTCATTAAAAGAGTTTTATAAAAATCCATTGTATAAAAGCAATTTTATTGAAAAAATAATAATTTATGATGGATATGAGGTTAGCAATGAGTTAATAGATATGATAGAAAATGACTTGCTAATGGATATTGAAATGCACAAAATAAACATCAGTGAAATAGTTTGTGATATATCTATAAAAGAAGCACTCAAATGAGATTGTCATTTATAGCTCCTAGAAAAAAGCACCTTTTTAGTATATTTACAAAGGTATGGATAGTTTTTATCATTTCTATAGTTATATTACTCAACATCTTTAATCTCTTTATAGTGTATAAAAATTCAGATTATAAACAAACTGCCATCAAAATTAAAAATCAAAGAATACAACTAGAAAAAGATATAGAAAATATAGATGAAAAAATAGGATTTATTTTAAGGCAAAAAGCAGTTGCAGAAGAGATATATGCAAATAATATAATTTTAAAAGATAGTATCAAAAACCTTTTTGATTTAGTTCCAGACCAAATTACTTTAAATAAGGTAATTATGGAAAAAAATTCACTTGTGATTTATGGGGTAACTCCAACGAAAGATGCATATAATTTTCTTTTATCAGCACCGCTTAAATCCATTTTTCATACAAGTCAAACAATCTTTTATCTAACAGATAAAGGGTGGTATAATTTTGTCAGTACAAATAAAATCATCAACCCAGAAGGTGGTGAATAATGGATAAGAGTATGGAAAAAATTGATATTATAAAGCTATTACTTTATCTATTGATTTTTATAGTAGCAACTCTTTTTATGATTCTTATTGTCATTGTTCCTAATATAAAAGATTACCGTGCTTCAAAGATAGTGTATAAAAAAGCATATGTTCATAAAATGAGAGTAGAAAATGTACTTGTTGATAGAGACAATGAACTGCGAAATTTAAACATAGAAAACAGAAGAGCACTTACTTCTTTTATGCACAAATTTTCAACCGATAATTTTATAAAGTATTCTGGGCAGTTTTTTAATGAAGTATCACTTGTAGAAGTAGAAAAAAAAGAGTATAAAAAAGAGTTTGTAGAATACGAACTAAGAGTAAGTTCATCTTTAAAAAGCCCAACTAATTTTTACGATTTTTTAGAAGGACTAAATAGATATGAGAACATAATTCAAGCAGATTTTCCTATACGAATGGAATCAAATGCTAGCACTATAAGCTCAGCCTTTACAATTAAAGTTTATGATATTAATGCTACGAAATAGAGTATAAATAAGGTCTTATTTTAGAAGGTATCTTCTCAATTCTACATTTCTCTTTAAATTTTTTATCCATTACTTCATCAACTACAGGGCAGATATAAATTTTTTTATCATTAAAAGAGATGGCAATCTTTGATGAGATTATGCAATCTTTTGTTCTTAATATTTCATCTCTCATAGCGCTGCTTAAAAGAACACCAAGTCTTTTAACAACTTTATCAATGCCACGAATATTTATCAAGTCATCTGAAGCTCTTGGTAAAATATATAAATCTTTTATCTGTTCTATATCTTGTGGCAACAGTCTTTGTGCATCTTTTTCTAGGTAGCTAAAACTTTTTTTTATTCCACTTGCGTATTTAGAGCAAAATGAGTCTGAAAACTCTTCACGGATTTGATTTCTAAAGTATTTTTTATCACTATTAGAACTATCTATGAAGTGTTTGATTTTGTTTACATGTAAAAACTCTGTTATTTCGTTTTTGCTTACATGTAAAAGTGGTCTGATAGTTTTGTATTCTAGTTCATCTTCAATCTTACTCATACCACCAAGCTCAACACAACCAGCACCACGGCTAAATTGCATCAAAAACCACTCTAGTTTATCATTGAGGTGGTGAGCAGTTAGAAGAGTACTATAAGAGTACTCAGATATGATTTTTTTAAAAAAATCATATCTTGTTTGTCTTGCATTGTGTTCAAAATTATTTTTTTCAAGTTTACATGTAAAAACAAAACACTCTTTGTTAAACTCTTTTGCTAACTCTCTTGCATACTTTTCTTCTTCAAGACTTTGTTCTCTTGTTTGATAATTTACAAGAGCTATATCAAACTTTACATGTAAAGCTTTTAAAATATAAAAAAGTGCACTAGAGTCACTCCCTGCAGAGAATGCAAGTAAGTTTTTGCCCTTTTTTAACTCTTCTAAAACGCTAGAAGAGAGTTTTGGTAACTGTTGCAAGCAGTTTGTCTCCCACGAGTTCTTGTATCGTTGCTTTGTAGCTTTTGCCTACTTCTAAGGCTCCAACATCGCTCTCATTGACTAATATCTCTCCATCAATTTCAGGAGCCCAAGCTAACTCTCTAGCTCCCATAAAAAACTCACCTTCACTACTCTCACCTTCGATAATAATGTCTATCTCTTTTCCAAGAAGATTTTTTAGTGATTTCTCGTGTTTAGCTTTTACCATCTTTTCGATAATCTCAAGCCTTTTGGTTATTTCATCTTCATCTACCTTATGATTCATTTCATAAGCACTTGTATCTTCTTCATCACTATAAGCAAAAAGTGAAATCCTATCAAAATCAAATTCTTGTACAAATTTTAAAAGTTCATTAAATCTATCTTCATCTTCTTGTGGATGACCGATTATAAGGCCTGTTCTTAAAAAACTATTTTTTGCATTTCTCATGATATTGAGTTGTTCCAAAATTCTTTTTTTGCCAGCTCCTCTTTTCATGATTTTGAGCATTTCATCACTTATGTGTTGTATTGGCATATCAAAATAGTTATGAAACAGCTTGGAGTTTATAATAGTCTCTAAAAGAGCATTTGAAGTGGTTGTAGGGTACAAATACAAAATTCTAGCACTCTTTATCCCCTCTATGTTTTCTATTTGCTCGATAAGCTCGATAAGCCCCTCTTTTTTACCCAAGTCTCTACCATAAGAGCTACTATCTTGAGAAATAAAACTAAAGTCGTAAAATCCTTTTTTCACTAAGATTGTTACTTCTTTTACAATAGATTCAATTGTTCTTGAGTGAAGTTTACCTTTAAAGTTCGGAATTGCACAAAAACTACAACTCTGGTTACACCCTTCGCTTAGTTTTATATATGCATGAGCGATAGAGCCTGTGATAACTCTCTCTTCCTCATTTAAAAGGTATGTTGCAGGTGTGAAACGGCTTTTTTTACTGTTGATAATTTCATCGATTTTATCATAATCACCTGTTCCTGTAAAAAGATCTACTTCTTGAAGCTC
>Ga0193956_1000382_pt1 | contig 20703 bp, 14 predicted proteins | sample BB_7_MG_FD_140358 | JGI IMG/M metagenome (GOLD analysis project Ga0193956, IMG submission 140358) | Microbial mat bacterial communities from the Broadkill River, Lewes, Delaware, United States - BB_7_MG | ecosystem: Environmental > Aquatic > Freshwater > River > Microbial mats | place: USA...
AAACGAATTGTTTTCTTTAATAAAATCTAGTGCGGAAGCTTCTTTTAAATCGTTGGTAAAGTTTCCTCCAAACCAAGTGTTTGTGTTTTTATCTAGTCTAAAAGACGCTCCAAAGCTATACTTAATATCTTTGTCTTTTGTGCCATACGCTATGTACGATTCTATTTTAAAAATATTTGAAAAATTAGGATTTGTTTCTCCTCCAAGCCCCAAACGCACACCTTCGTAATTATTTAAGTTTAAAATCTTTCCAAGATTTAAATTGATATATTTTGTAGGAAAATAACCTTTTAAAATATTACGGGCTAGGTTTAATTTTTTTTCAACGCCTTCACTTTTTGCTACACTATCTAAAAATGTGTAAGTACTTTCTCCACGTTTCGTTAAAGAATTTGAACGATATAAATTCCAAAATTGTTCTGTTTTTTTATGTGCATCATCTTTAAATTGAATAGTTGAAGCAGATTTTTTTACAGTTACAGGTATATTAATTATTATATTTGAATTTGTTGTTGTTGAAATAAAATAAGTAACATCGCTTTCTTCTTTTGCACTTGTGTTAACTATGGAGTCATTTTTTTTATTTTCCGAGAACTTAATTGTACCTCCAAATAATGCAATATTTTGGTTGTTGGTACCTTTTCTTAATACAATATTCATTGCACTGGGAAACCAAATTTTATTAGCTTCAATGTAATTGTAATTTTGAGTTGCTTTTACATTTACAATTCCTTTTAGTTCTGCAATTGCTTTTGTAATTGCAAATTGTTTAGTGTCTATGTATAAAATACCCTCAATACCTAAAATTTCTTTGTTTTCTTTGGGTTTAAAATAAATAATAAACGACTTGCTTTTTCCATTATTTATGGTGTCTAAGATTTTATAATTATAGTGTTTTAAGGCGTTTTTAGCAAGAGGGTTTATGTATTTTGTACCCGCTAGAGTGTAAAACTCATTATAAAAAGAGAGGTCTTGAAATGTTATGGCTAAAAGCTCGTATATTGGTTGTTTTAAACCTGCCATTCTAGATGCTAATACAACTTCTTTTTTCCTTTTTCCTTTTTGAAATTGATATTCTGAAATTTTTTCAGAAATGTACAAATGCTTATTTAATATCTCTTTTTTAAATTTAAAGTTGGAAGAGTCTAATTTTGAAAACTCCTTAGTTCCATCTTTTTTTAGTATAAAAACGGAGTCTATTTTTGCATTTATAGAATCTGGATTTGCCGTTACAAGTATCTTATTATAAGCATTAAATTTAAAAGTATTTAAGGCTTTTTCAATATTGTTTTTTGGTTTGTTTTTTATAGCATTTCTAATAATCTGCAATGCTGGATTTTCTTTAGCAGTAATTAAAACTTCGTCTAAATTTTCTACGGAAGCAGTTAATTCTAATTGAAGAAACCTGTCTTTTGTGTTGTTTAAAATTTCTAAAGAAGTATAACCGATGTAAGAAATTTTAATAGATTTAAAAGGTTTTTTTGTTTGAATAAAGAATTTTCCATCTACATTAGTTAATACTCCAAAGCCTGTATTTGTTATTACTGAGGCAAAAGGTAAAGGTTTTTTAGTTTTACTATCGATAACAATTCCCTGAATTTGGTTTTGAGATAAGACCAACATGGGAAATAGAAATAATAAAAAAAAAACCTTTTTCATTAAAATATTTTTAGTGTAAAAAAGACTGTCTAAACAGTTGTATTAAATATCCACAAGTACGAAAAATAAAGTAATCTCTTGTTTTTAGTTCACAATTTAAGATTACAGCGTATTTTCGCATTTAGGTTAAAATACACTCTTTGGACAGCCTCTTTTTTTAAATGAGATGACAAAAATAAGGTTTAGTTTAATTAAACCTTCATAATTTCTGCATCTTTTACTTTATAGTGTTCGTCAATTTCTTGACTAAATTTATCTGTTAATGCTTGAATATCAACTTCTGCATTAGCTTTCATGTCTTCAGAAGCATCAGATTTTTTAATTTCGTGCATTGCTTCTCTTCGATCATTTCTAATGCTCACTTTAGCATCTTCTGCAGCAGCTTTTGCTTGTTTAGATAAATTTTTACGTCGTTCTTCAGTTAATACAGGAACGTTAATTATTACAACTTCACCATTATTCATAGGGTTAAAACCTAAATTTGCGTTCATAATGGCTTTTTCAATTTCGTGCAACATGTTTTTTTCCCAAGGTTGCACTGTAATTGTATGTGCATCCATAGTACCAACATTGGCAACTTGTGCTAGCGGTGTTTGGGAACCGTAATAGTCTACTGTTACATTTCCTAACATTGCAGGACTTGCTTTTCCAGCTCTAATATTTCTGAATTCTTTTTCTAAATGCAGAATTGCTTCTTGCATTAATTCTTTTGTACTATCTATAATAAAGTTTAATTCTTCATTCATAATTGAAAAATTTTAATTTATAACTAATTATCAACTTTTGTTCCAATATTTTCTCCAGAAATTACTTTTTCAAGATTACCTTTTGTATTCATATCAAAAACAATTATAGGTAAATTATTTTCTTGACTTAATGCAAAAGCTGTCATATCCATAACTTTTAAGCCTTTATTCATTACATCTTTATATGTAATAGAATCGAATTTAATAGCATTATCATTTTTTTCAGGATCGGAGTTATAAATTCCATCTACACGTGTTCCTTTTAAAATAACTTCAGCACCTATTTCTATTGCTCTTAAAACTGCAGCGGTATCTGTTGTAAAATAAGGATTACCAGTTCCACAACCAAAAATAACAACACGTCCTTTTTCTAAATGGCGTACTGCTCTTCTTTTTATAAAAGGTTCTGCAACTTGTTCCATTTTTATAGCAGTAAGTAATCTGGTTTTAACACCAGCAGTTTCAATAGCACTTTGCAATGCCAAACCGTTTATTGCAGTTGCAAGCATACCCATATAGTCTCCCTGAACTCTATCTATACCGTTACTTGCACCAGCAACACCTCTAAAAATATTTCCACCACCAATAACAATGGCAACTTCAATACCTTTATCTACAATATTTTTAATTTCCTGAGCATAATCTGCTAATCTTTTTGGATCTATTCCATGTTGGCGATCACCCATTAGAGCTTCACCACTTAATTTTAATAGAATTCTTTTATAAGTCATAATTTCTTCGAAAGTTATGCAAATATAATAAATACTTTAGAAGTATAAATGGATTGTTAGTGATGAATTATTGGATAGAAGTATTATTAACAAGGGAGCATGCTCCCTTGTTAATTTTGTTTTTATTTAAAAACAAATGTTGAAAGTTTTTCTAAACTTTTAAGAATTGCTAATTCAACATCTACAACAGGTTTTTGAAGTTCTATTAATTGAGATTTTATAGATTGTTGTGATGCTTTTGAGGTTTCTTTTGTTTCAATAATTGTTATTAGATCTTTTGAAATTCTCGAAATATTTTTAGACAATGGTTCAATACTATTTAAAATAGGACTTTTAAGATTTATTTCAGAAAATTGCTTGTAATTTTTAGCCCATTTGTTTAAAAATCCAAGTATTTTAATTTTTGAAGCACTATTTTCAGTTTTAATATAGTCTGAAACTAAATTATTAAATATAATAGCATCGGGCGCATCTGCCGTACAAGCGTCTGCAAATAAAGTAAAAGGTGAGTAGGTTTTATATTCTGTTCCGTTTTTATTTCTAGTATAAATTTTTAAAGGTTCGTAAATTTTTGTCAATACTTCTAAGGCTTCAATATTTTGGTTATTTGTAATGTTTCTTAGAATAACGGCTTTGTTTTTAATATGACTTATTCCTAGGTCTTCTAACCTAAAACTAATGGTTTTTAGTCGGTTATACATACTTGAAATATCGTTAATTTCTTTAGGAGACCATAATCGTTCTGCAATTACTGCTGTTCTTGGCCATAATCTAGAGTCTAATGTTTTACTGGTTGCTAATTCGCTCCACATTGTAGCTTCTCCACCTAAAATACGTTTTTTTTCTTCAGGAGTTAAAGTATTATTATCGGGCATTGGATCTACGATATAATGTTCACTTGCAGGTTGCATTAAATCTATATAATATCCATTTGAAAGAATTGTATTGTATCCTTTTTTTGCGGCTGTAGCTAACGAGCTTCCAGGTTTAACCCCTTCATTTATACCTTTCCAAGAATGAATTAATGCTGTGGTTGGCATTTGATCTGTCATAATTTCTTCCCAACCCATTACATTTTTTCCTAGCTTAGTTAAAATTGTATCTAAACGAACATTCATGAATGTTTGTAAATCGTGATTGGTTTTTAAATTATGTTTTCTTTTAAAAGTTTGAATATGCTTATTTTCATCCCAGTGTTTTCCTTCATTTTCATCTCCACCAATATGAAAATATTTATCAGGAAATAAAGCAGCCATTTCTCCAAATAAATCAGCTAAAATTTTGTAGGTTTTTTCGTTTGTTGGATCTAATGTTGGGTCAAAAACTCCTGAGAATCGTTCAATAGAATAAATAGTGTCTTTACTTCCAATTTCTGGATATGCAGTTAAAATAGCAGTTGCATGTCCAGGAACATCTATTTCTGGAACAACACGAATACCTCTGTTTCCTGCATATTTTACTACATCTTTAATTTGTTCTTGTGTGTAAAATAGTCCGTCGGAGCCTAATAGATGTAGCTTAGGATGTGTTTTAGATTCTACTCTAAATCCTTGATCGTCTGTTAAATGCCAATGGAACACATTCATTTTAACAGAAGCCATTGCGTCTAAATTTCTTTTTATTACGTCTACTGGATGAAAATGACGAGAAACATCAATCATTAAACCACGCCAAGTAAATCTTGGAAAATCTTTAATAGTAACTTCAGGAAAAAAATAGGTTATTTCATTATTTTCAACCAATTGTAGTAAAGTTTCTAGGGCATAAATAACACCAATATCTGTAGTAGCTTCAATAGTAATTTTAGAAGGGAGAACGTTTAATTGATATGATTCGTCTTCATTTATTTCTAAATTACCCACTCTTTTATAGTTGATTTCTAAAGTAGGATTTTTAATTTCAGAATGGTTGAAAGCAAATCCATTTTCTAAGAAAACACCAGTTCTGTTGCTTAATCTTCTTAAAAATTTAGTAGTTGCAATCTCAATTCTTTCTGTTATTTCTTGTTGAACAACAATTGTAAAATCGGGGTTAACTTTAATTATTGAATTCCCTACAGTAATTTCTTGAGGCCAAGGCATTAAGTTCATTTCTTTAGATTGACTGAACCCGATAATAGCATAAAATGTTATAAATAAAAGTGTGAGATTCTTCATAATAAATTTTGTAATGTTTTTAATATTTATGGCAATACAATCTTGAAGACTGAAGCCATAGTTAAATTAAAAAAATACAGTATATGGTTTTTTTTAAGCTGGAATCTTTAAAATGATTCTCAGATTGATATTAATATTAGTTTGGTTTTAGTTATTTGGTTGGATAAAAAATTACGCATTGTTTTAAATGTTTTTAATATAAACGGGAATGGTTAACTCCCGTTTATAACATTTAACTAATTCAACTATACTTAACTTATACATAAATTTAAAAGTTACTTCCAGCAATATCCCACCAAAGTCTGGTTCCACCATTGTCTGGTCCGTTTAAATAACCAACAGCAGTTGCAACATTTGCTCCATTGGTATTTACTTCATTACTAACAAAGTTTATTCTTCTAACTTGAATATTTGTATCAATATTTCCACCGCTATTATTTACAACTACTGGATATATTTTTGGGTAACCGGTTCTTCTAAATTCGCTCCAGGCTTCCTGTCCATCAGGAAACATCGCAATCCATTTTTGAGTAATTATTTGTTCTAATTGTTCTTCATTTGTTCCAGAATTATCATAAGCAATTTTTACATCACTAGGATATGCAATATTATTTACAGGGTTAAGTGCATCAACAAAATCTGCAGGCGTACTTGTATTGTCACTTAAATAAGAGTCAACACCTGAAACACCATGTTGTGTAAACGAAGCGGTTATACCAGATTGGTAATTAGATTTAGCATTTCCAGCATTTGACCAGCCTCTTAATGCTGCTTCAGCGCGTAAAAACCAAACTTCGGCGGCAGTCATCCATTGCATAGTTTCTTCATCTACAACACTTCCAACAGAAGCGTGATTTAAATATTGACCTTTAGCTTCAATTTCTATCCCCATTCTAATTCCTTTATATTCACCAGGTAAACTAGGATCTGCAGAAGGAGTGAAATATCTTTCGATTCTACCATCATTAAAACCAGTTAAAATTGATTCCATTTCTGCGCTCATTCTAGTATCTCCCCAAGAGTTACTAAGAACGCTAATTGGATGTTCAAAACCAGTGTTTATTACCATATTTGTGGTTTCTAAAAAACCAGCATCACTATTTAGAGCTAATTCACCTTGAGTTTTAGACAATGTTGGGTTAACATTTACCACTCTCATTGCCAATCTTAATCTTAAAGAGTTGGCATATTTTCTCCACATTGCAATATCTCCATTAAGTGCAGACATATCAAATGGTATAAATTGCGCATCGTTTTCAAATTGTTTTAAACCATCAATAGCGGCACCTAATTCATTAAAAAATGTAGTATATGCTACTTCCTGAGAATCATATTCTCCAGTAGTTGCAAAATCATCAAACTTTGAATAACGAATTGGACCATAAATATCTGATACGCGATGCATTGCAGATACTCTAATTATATTAGCTAAGTGTATAAATTTTACACCTGCTTCATCTCCACCTACTTCAACAGCATTTTTAATATCTAATACAAACGGCATTACACTACCATAAGCATCTGCCCAAGGAAATCCGTTCCAGCCATCTACTAAAGAGTAGGTCATATTATTTACATTTCCAGCAAAAGGTGTAGGAGGAGCTAAATAACCTGAAAAGACATCACCCATTAAATTTTGTTGTAATTGGTAATTCCACGCAGGAGTAACGTTAAAGACATTTAAAAACATTGGAGTAAATGAACCTCCAATATGATTGTTCATTTGGGTTAGGCTTTCGTTGGAAATTCCATTTGGATCTGTATTGATGTCTTCAAAGTCGCCAGTACAGTTAATTAAACTAACAGCAATTATAGATGCTAGAGTATATTTTATTAGTTTCTTCATTTTCTTAAAAATTTACGTTAATGTTTAATCCAATACTTCTTGTAGATGGTTGACCATAAATGTCTACACCTTGTAAACCAATACCTGTACTTGAAGCAATGTTTGGGTCAAATGGAGCGTCTTTATAGATAAAGAAAAGGTTGTTTGCAATTAAAGAAAATTTAAGGTTTTCGATAAATTTTTCTTCGAATTTTAGATTATATCCAACAGATACTTCTCTTAGACTAACATTTGTTGCACTATATACATACTCGCCAAATAAACCAGCTCTACCACCAGATTGTAAGTAATAATCTTGAGCTGTCATTTTTTTAGCCATACCGTTAGTGTCCACAACATCAATCATTCCGTTATTGATATTTCTAGCATCTGCAGTTGCTTGAGAAACGCCGTAAAAATCGTTTATAGCCTCTGTAACACTAACTACATCTCCACCAATTTTTGCATCAACTAAAAAGTTTATTGTAAAGTTTTTATAGTCGAAAGAATTATTCCATCCTAATGTAAAATCTGGTTGTGCATGTGCAATTGTTTCAAAATCGGTACTTTCTAAAGTTAAATTACCTGAATCGTCAGATACTATTGGAGTTCCGTTTGAATCTCTTTGAATTGAACGACCACGAATACTTCCAAAGTCTTCACCTTCAATTAAAGAATAGGCATATCCGTTTACACCTGGAGCAGTTATAATTGCTTCTCCATTTTGTAATGATGGATGTACTGCTATTACTTTATTGTTGTTTTGCGCAAAATTAATTGCGGTATTCCATTTAAAATTATCATTCTCAATTGGTCTCCCATTTACAACTAATTCAATACCATTGTTAGAAATTTCACCGGCATTTACAATGTTTTGTGTATAACCTTGAACGTTTGGTTCGGCAGCAATAAAGAATATTTGGTTGGTTGTTTTTGTATTGTAATATGTTAAGTCAACCCCAAGTCTATTATGAAAAAATCTCCATTCTGTACCAATTTCAAATGAATGTTGTTTTTCAGGTTCTAAAGTTTCACCTTCTTTAACACCAAAAGTTGGCTTTGTAAAATTACCTTGTTCTACAGGTATTGAGTTTAATGGAACTGTAGCATAGGTTGGAATATCTTTACCAACAATAGCATAAGAAGCTCTTACTTTTGCAAATGAGATAGCTTCAGGCAATTCAAACATATCTGAAAGCACACCAGTTAAACCAAATGATGGATAAAAAAATGATTCGGAATTTGTATTTACTAATGTTGAAGACCAGTCGTTTCTTCCAGTTACATCTAAAAACAATAAATTTTTATAGCTAAAATTAGCAGATCCAAAAACAGATTGTACTTCTTTATTAAATACACTTTGTAAAATACTGTTAGTATCGGCAAAATTTCCAATTGTAAATACATTTGGATAGGTTAAGCCTTTTCCGTTTCCTGAATCTAGAGAAATTCTATCTCCAATTGATGATTTTGTTAAACTTGTACCTAACACTCCTGAGAAACTAAAATTTTCAGAAAGATCTTTATTATAAGTAGCAATTAAATCTATATACTGTTGTGTGTTTTCAGTTTTTTCTAAAATGTATCTACCAGTTGCAGGTACAAATGTTCTATCACTACCAGCATACATTCTTTTGTCGAATGTAAAAAACGATTTATCAAAACTACCTCTAGATTGAAGTGAAAGATTTTCGTTAATTTGATACTGTACACTTACACTTGCAAGAACTCTTTGAGCAATATCTTTACTTGGGTTTCTATTTACTAACCAGTAAGGATTTTGTTGAATATTTTCATCAAAAGAAGTTGCGTATTGATCCATCATATTTGTAGATGAATTAAAATATTCATAATTTTTGTATGAATTTAAATCAATTCCAACAGGATGAAGATAAAGTCCAGATAATGGGTTAGAATACAAACCATTTGTTGGTCTGTTGTTAATTCTTTGGTCAGATAAATTTATACTTGCAGAAACTTTAATTTTTTCATTTAAAAAGTTAGCGGTTTCTCTTAAATTAAAGTTGTTTCTAACCAATTTATTATTTGGTATTATTCCTCCAGCAGAAGTATTTGCATACGAAAAATAGGTTTGTGCTTTTTTATTTCCGGCAGTTAAAGATAGCGATTGAATTGCTGTGTATCCAGTTTGAAAGAAATCATCAACATTATTTGACAATCCATTTGTTTTTGCCCCCCAAGATTTTGGGTCAGTTACATTCCCATTTTCTGCAATTGGTTGCCCAACTGAATTTGATTGGTATTCTGTTTGTAATTTAGGTAAAGAAGTTACATTATCAACAGTAATATTAGAACTGAAATTAACGCTAACTTTTCCGTCTTTTCCGCTTTTTGTAGTAATTAGAATTACACCATTAGCACCCTGACTACCATATAATGCCGCTGCTGATGCACCTTTTAATACAGACATACTTTCAATATCATCTGGATTTATTAAAGACATAGTGTCTCCACCATCTCTGTTTCCAATATGACCACCAAAAATACTTGTCCCTGGCTCTTCACCGTTTTGTCCATTTCCGCTATTAGACATTGGGATACCGTCAATAACATATAAAGGGTCGTTGTTAGTAGTAGAAGAATTTCCTCTTAAAACAACTTTTGAAGCTCCACCAGCTCCAGACGCACTTTTTGTAATAGTTATACCAGCAGATTTACCAGATAAACTATTAATTGGGTTTGTTTGTTTTACCCTTGTTAGGTCTTCACCTTTAACTTCTTGAGCAGAATAGGTTAGTGCTTTCTTTTCTTTTTTCATTCCTAAGGCTGTAATAATAACCTCATCTAAACTTTGAGCATCATCAGATAAAGTAACATTTACTGTAGTTTCATCTGTAATTGTAACTGATTTTGATTCCATACCAATAAAAGAAAATATTAAAACATCTCCTTTTGAAGCTTCAATAGTATAATAACCATCAAAATTAGTTTGACTTCCTTTTGTTGTTCCTTGAATAACAACATTTACTCCAGGTAATGGAGTCTGGTCTGATGCAGCGGTTACTGTACCAGAAATAGTTTTTACTTGCGCCTGTACTAAATGTGTACTAGCAAGTGAAAAAACTAGAATTAATAGTGCTATTAATTTTTTCATAAATAAATTAAGTTAATTGTTAAAGTATAAACGTAGAAAAAGAAGTAGCTTATTAAAAGGAATATCTACAAACAACAGAAAATACAGAATAAAAAGCAGAAATTGAGACACAAGAGTTTTGCATAGCTGTACTTTAATCTATTTAAAAGATTAAAGTCATTATATCATAAAAAAACGCTTTTTTATCTTAAAAATTCATTAATTTAGAAACTTTAAAAATTAACTTTTGGAAGAGAAATGGGTTAAAAATAGAAAAAGCTTAATTCCAGTGAAATACCATGTTCTTTTTTGGGCTGGATACTTTACTTTTAATGTAATTAGGTGGGGTAGTTATTTTAGTGATTATTGGTATTCGTTAAAATCGAACCTTGTAGAATTTCCTTTACATTTAATTTTGGTTTATATAAATATCTATTTTTTAATTCCAAAATTTATTTTAACAAAAAAGTATACAACATATATTACTTTATTTTTAGGTTTTCTTTTAGTTTTATATTGTGTACGTACGGGATTAAATTATGTTTTAGTAACAGAAAATATTTGGCCTGAAGCCGAAAGTCAACAAAAAGCATTTACATTTAATCATATAATAGCAGTAACATTAGGAGAAATGTACGTTGTAGCGTTGGCAACTGCTATTAAGCTTACGGTAGACTGGATACATGAACGAAAAAGAAATCAAGAGCTTCAAAAAATACAACTTAAAACGGAGTTAAATTTTCTAAAATCTCAAATACAACCACACTTTTTCTTTAATACACTAAATAATTTGTATGCTCTAACGCTAGAAAAATCTGATGTAGCTCCAGAAGTTGTTCTAAAACTATCAAATATCATGCACTATGTTTTGTATGAGGTTAAAGAGCCTTTAATAGGTCTTTTGGATTCAATAAAATACATTCAAAATTATTTAGATTTAGAGCGATTAAGGTATGGAGATAAAATTATTTCAACACTAGAAATTATCGGAGAAATTGAAGATGTAAAAGTTCCTCCATTGCTTTTTTTACCGTTTATAGAAAACAGTTTTAAACATGGTGTTAGAAACTTAGAACATTCTAAAGTTAATATTACTTTTGAAAATATAGATAATAAACTTCTTAATTTTACTGTTGAAAATACAATTGATGAACAGCAAAATGCTATTAATGCAGGCAGTCCTGGTATTGGAAACCAAAATGTAAGAAGAAGGCTCGAACTGCTTTTTAAAAATAATTTTGAATTAAAAACATATATAGTTAATGGAAACTATTGTGTTCAATTAAAAATGCCAATTTAATGAAAATAAAATGTATAATTATTGATGATGAACCTTTGGCTATTTCAGTGTTAAAAAATCATTTAAAAGAGTTTAAAAACATCCAATTGCTTGCTACATTTAATACTGCAATTTCGGCAATCCCGATAATTGAAAAAGATGAAATTGATCTTGTTTTTTTAGATATTAATATGCCGAAAATGAGCGGATTAGAATTTCTAAAAACACTTAATATAAACTCACACGTTATTATTACTTCAGCGTATAGAGAATATGCCGTTGAAAGCTTTGATTTAGATGTTTTAGACTATTTAGTAAAACCAATACCTTTTGGTAGATTTTTAAAAGCCATTAATAAGGTAACAAATAGAATAAGTCTTGAAACCGAAAAACAAAGCAATGTTGTTATTAAAGAAGAACCATTTGTTTTTTTGAAAGTTGATAAAAAAATGATGAAAATTAAACTGATTGATATTTTATACATTGAAAGTTTAAAAGATTATATAAAAGTATTTACTGTAATAGAAAATTATATGGTGCATAAATCTATGACTAGTATTTCTGAAGAATTACCGAGCGATAATTTCTTAAGAATTCATAGATCTTTTACCATAGCTATAAATAAAATAACTTCAGTAGAAGGAAATACAGTTGAAATAGCTAAAAAAAGAATTCCAATTGGTAGAAATTATGCAATTGAAGCAAAACAGAAAATATTTAATAGTACCAATTTTATTGATTAATATAATTTATAAAGGTTGTTTAGTGCTTAAATAAGTTAAGTTTAACGATGTTTTAATGTTGAATATAGAAAATAATTTATAAAACATTTTTTTGATAGTATTTTAGAAAAAAATTACAATATGCAAGCACAAAGATTAATTGCTTTAGACGTTTTAAGAGGTTTAACCATTGCATTAATGATTATGGTAAATACTCCAGGAAGTTGGGGGTACGTTTATCCTCCTTTACTACATGCAACATGGCATGGGTGTACGCCAACAGATTTGGTGTTTCCTTTTTTCCTTTTTATAGTTGGAGTTTCAATGTTTTATTCATTTAAAAAATTTAAAAAGGGTATTACCGCTACTAGTTTTAGAAAGGTAATTAAACGTACTTTAATAATTTTTTTATTAGGTTTATTTTTAAATCTATTCCCAAAGTTTGATTTTGAGCATGTAAGATATTTAGGTGTTTTACAACGTATAGCAATAGCTTACGGATTAACAGCACTTTTATGTTTACAGTTTAATGTGAAAGTTTTAAAGTATATTTTTGTTTCAATCTTGTTAGGTTATTGGGGATTACTATATCTTGGTAATCCAATAGATCCTTTTGCTAAAATTGGTAATCTTGTTCAACAATTAGACCTTGCATTACTAGGTGAAAACCATATGTATAGAGGATTAGGTTTTACGTTCGATCCCGAAGGTTTGTTATCATCTTTACCATCAATTTCAACAGTTTTATTAGGCTATTTTATAGGAAATACTATTGACACTTCTAAAAACATTTTAGATACCATAAAAAAGCTAATACTATATGGTGCTATTTTAACTTTAGTTGGATTTGTTTGGGGAACTGTTTTTCCAATAAATAAATCGCTTTGGACAAGTACCTATGTAATTTATACGGGTGGTTTAGCATTATTATTTTTAGCCTTTTTATTATGGATTATTGATATAAAAGGATTAAAAAAATGGTCAACTCCATTTATTCATTTTGGAACAAATCCTTTGTTTATTTTTATGTTTTCTGGAATTTATGTAAAAACCATTATTTATTTGGTAAACATTGTAGATTCAAGTGGAGAAACATTAACAGGTTACAGTTACTTGTATAAACATATTTTTGTGCCAATTGCAGGAAACATGAATGGTTCTTTATTATTTGCAATTACACATATCATTTTCTTTTGGTTTTTAACTTATGTATTGTATAAAAGAAAGATTTTTATAAAAATATAGCAAAAAAAACCTCGCTAAAAGCGAGGTTTTTTTAAAACTTTAATAGTATACTATACTAAAGAAATTCTTTTAAAGTCAGTTACTGTAACATCTCCAATAGATTTTACATATTCTGCAACTGTAATTTTTTCATCTTTAATAAAGTTTTGATCAAGAAGACATTGTTCGTGATCTAAGGTTGTATTATCAGAAATAAAACGTTCTAATTTTCCAGGAAGAATTCTATCCCAAATAGCTTCTGGTTTACCTTCAGCTTTTAATTCTTCTTGTAATTTTACTTTAGTTTGCTCAATAACTTCATCAGTTAATTGTGCTCTTGAAATAAAACTAGGAATATTTTTAAGTGTCTTACCTAATCTAGCAAGTTCAATATTATCTTTTTCAATAACTGCTATTCTAGCTTCAGTTTCTGAAGCAACATAAGCAGGATCAAAATCTTTGTAAGATAAAGTAGTTGCACCCATTGCAGCTACTTGCATAGAAACATCTTTAGCAACAACATCAGAACCTTCAACGTTAGCAGATAAAACAGTTAAACTTGCAATTTTATTACCCACGTGAATGTAAGATCCAATATAAGGGCCTGATACTTTTTCAAATCCACCAATTTCTAATTTTTCTCCAATTACACCAGTTTGCTCAATTAATTTTTCAGCAACACTTATTCCTCCAAAATCAGCAGCTAAAAAAGCTTCTTTTGAATCACAATTTACTGCAACTTTAGCAAATTCTGTAGCTAAGGCAACAAAAGCATCATTTTTAGCAACAAAATCTGTTTCACAGTTAAGAGAAATAATAGCTCCTTGGGTATTGTCGTCATTTACATATGCAATAACAGCACCTTCAGATGAATCTCTATCTGCTCTTTTTGCAGCAACTTTTTGTCCTTTTTTACGTAAAATATCAACTGCTTTGTCAAAATCTCCTTCCGCTTCAACAAGTGCATTTTTACAATCCATCATACCTGCGCCTGTAGATTGTCTTAATTTATTTACTTCTTGGGCTGTAATTTTCGCCATTTTATTATTGTTTTTTGTTGAATTTAAGCATTCAACTATTTTACTTAAATTATTTTTTTACTTCTTTTTTTGTCTCAGCTTTAGCTTCAGCAACTTTTTCTTTACCAGCTTTTCTTTCAGATAAACCTTCAGCAACTGCATCAGTAATATGTCCTAATACTTTTTCAATAGATTTTGAAGCATCGTCATTCGCAGGTACTACATAATCAATTCCTCTTGGATCAGAGTTTGTATCGATCATTGCAAAAATAGGAATGTTTAATTTTTTAGCTTCAGCAACAGCAATATGTTCTTTTTTAACATCAACAACAAAAATAGCACCTGGTAAACGTGTCATATCTGTAATAGAACCTAAGTTTTTTTCTAGTTTTTCACGTTGACGGTTAATTTGTAACTTTTCTCTTTTAGAAAGAGCGTCGAAAGAACCATCTTGCTTCATTCTATCAATAGTTGCCATTTTTTTAACAGCTTTTCTAATAGTAATAAAGTTTGTTAACATACCACCTGGCCATCTTTCAGTGATGTAAGGCATGTTAATGCTTTTAGATTTTTCTGCAATAATTTCTTTTGCTTGTTTTTTTGTAGCTACAAAAAGGATTTTTCTACCTGAAGATGCAATTTTCTTTAAAGCTTCAGAAGCTTCTTCGATTTTTGCTGCAGTTTTGTAAAGGTCAATAATATGAACACCGTTACGTTCTCCGTAAATGTAAGGAGCCATGTTTGGATCCCATTTTCTTGTTAGGTGACCAAAATGTACACCTGCGTCTAATAAATCTTTAATTTCAATATTTGCCATTTGTATTTAGTTTACGTTCCGTTGAGTTAGCAATAGGGAAGTAGCGGAAAACCGATCTTCCCTATTTGGATGCTAAACTTTTTACAGTCATTGACTGATCAACGACAACTTTGTTTTTAATTTCAATGAACCACCAAAAAAATTGGTGCACCAATTTTTGTATAAAACGATTAACGTTTTGAGAATTGGAATTTTTTTCTTGCTTTCTTTTGACCGAATTTCTTACGTTCAACCATTCTTGGATCTCTAGTAAGTAATCCTTCTGGTTTAAGAATTGTTCTATTTTCTGGATCTAACTCAACTAAGACTCTAGAAATTCCTAAACGAATAGCTTCTGCTTGTCCTGTAATTCCACCTCCAAAAACATTCACTTTAATATCAAATGCAGCTGCATTATCAGTTAAATTTAAAGCTTGCATTATTTTGTATTGTAAATGTGGAGTAGTAAAGTACTCTTTATAATCTTTTTTGTTAACTGTGATGTTTCCTTTTCCTTCAGAAACATATACACGAGCAACAGCTGTTTTTCTTCTACCTATTTTGTGAATTGTATCCATTATTTAAGATCGTTAAGGTTAATAACTTTAGGTGTTTGTGCAGTTTGGTTATGTTCTGCACCAGCATAAACATATAAATTTCTGTACAAAGTACTTCCTAAAATATTTTTAGGTAACATTCCTTTTACTGCTTTTTCTACAAGACGTGTTGGGTCTTTTTCAAACATTTCTGTTGCAGTTAATGATCTTTGACCACCTGGATAACCTGTGTGACGAATGTAAGATTTGTCACTCCATTTTTTACCAGTTAAATTGATTTTCTCTGCGTTGATAACCACTACATTGTCTCCACAATCTACGTGAGGAGTGTAATTTGGCTTGTATTTACCTCTAATTAGCATTGCTATTTTAGAAGCTAGACGACCCAACGTTTGGCCGTCTGCATCAACTAATACCCACTCTTTAGTAACGGTATTTTTGTTAGCTGATACTGTTTTGTAACTTAATTTACTCACAATTAAATTCTTTGTTATAGTTAAACATTTGTTTTTTGTCCCTAAAAAGGGAGTGCAAATGTACAAACTATTATTTATATAACAAACAGTAAGTTAGCAATATTTTCTTCTGAGGTTATTTGGTAAAAATCAAGATATAAATACTTGTTTTTTAGCAACTTTAGACGTCACAGCTTTTAAAGTTCAAAACTGATTTTTTTAATGCGCTTCTAACCAGTTTTGCCCTTCACCTACATCTACTGTTAGTGGCACAGAAAGTTTAAATGCACTTTCCATTTTTTGTTTAATTATAGGCTTTAAGAGTTCTAATTCATCGTTATGCATATCAAATACTAATTCATCGTGTACTTGTAATAGCATTTTTGTTTTATAATTTCCTTCAGTTAAAAAAGTATGAATATGAATCATTGCAATTTTAATAATGTCGGCGGCACTTCCTTGAATTGGTGCATTTACAGCATTTCTTTCATCGCCAGAACGTACAATAGCGTTTTGAGAATTGATGTTTTTTAAATACCTACGGCGACCTAAAATAGTTTCAACATACCCATTATCACGTGCAAAATCTACTTGATTAGATATATATTGTCTTAATTTCGGAAAATTTTTATAGTAATTATCTATTAATTCTTTTGCTTCAGCTCTAGATTTGTTTAATTGTTGTGCCAAAGTAAAGGCGCCTTGTCCGTATATAATTCCAAAGTTTACAGCTTTTGCATCCCCACGTTGTGATCGAGTAATTTCCTTTAGCGGAACACCAAAAACTTTTGCAGCGGTGGCTGCGTGAATATCTTCACCTCTATTAAAGGATGCAATCATACTTTCGTCTTCACTTAATGCGGCAATAATACGAAGTTCTATTTGGGAATAATCGGCAGCAACTAAAGTGTAATTTTCATTTCTTGGAATAAAAGCTTTTCTAACTTCTCTACCTCTTTCCGTTCTAATTGGAATATTTTGAAGATTTGGATTGTTAGAACTTAATCTGCCAGTTGCTGCAACTGCCTGACTGTATGTTGTGTGTATTCTATTAGTAACAGGATTTACTTCTTTTGGTAAAGCGTCAATATAAGTATTTTTTAACTTTACTAAACCGCGCCATTCAAGTATTTCTTGAACAATTTGATGTTTAGGAGCTAATTTTGATAAAATTTCTTCTCCAGTTGCATACTGACCAGTTTTGGTTTTTTTAGGTTTGTCTAGTAATTTTAAATGGTCGAATAACACATCTCCTAATTGTTTCGGTGATGCTAAATTAAATTCAACACCAGCTTCTTTATAAATAGTATCCTCTAATTTTTGAATATCTTCAGTTAATTTTTCTGATAAAGAATTTAAAAACTCACCATCTAATTTAATCCCTTCTAATTCCATAGAGGCTAGTACTCTTAATAATGGAATTTCAATATTATTATAGAGTTTTGTTAAATTAAATTTTTCTAAATCATTTTGAAAAATTTCTTTTAATTGAAAAATAATTGCAGCATTTTCAACGGTATATTCAGTAAGTTTTTGAATGTCTATTTCTCTAATTGAAAGTTGGTTTTTTCCTTTCTTTCCAATTAAATCTGTACTATTTATTGGTTGGTAATTTAAATAGGTTTCAGAAAGTACATTCATGTCGTGGCGCATATCTGGATGTAGTAAATAATGCGCTAATTGTGTGTCAAATAAATTTCCTTTTACTTGAATATTGTAGGTGTTAAGAACTTTTATGGTGAATTTTAATTCGTGACCAATTTTTTCAATTTCATTATTTTCAAAAAACGGACAGAATTCTTCTAATATGGTTTTTGCTACATCTTTATTTTCTGTTGAAACAAAATATCCTTTTCCTTTTTCATAAGAAAAAGCGATTCCAATTATTTCAGCTTCAAAAGCATTAAACCCAACAGTTTCAATATGAAAACTTACAGATTTTTGTTGCATTAATTTTTGGAGCAATAGTTTTCTCGAAAGTGGCGTATTAATAAACTGATATAAATGATCTGTGTTTTCGTAAGTTTTAAATCCAGTAAGACCTTTTTCATCAGTATTTATTGTTGCTGGTGTTGCAAATAAATCAAATTGTTGATTTGAAGTTTGAGGTACTTTTGTTGTTGAATTTGTATCTTTACTATCTGTGTTTTTTGCAGTTTCTTCAACTGAAATTTTAAATATTTTATTTAGACTTTCTGCAATTCTTCTAAATTCTAATTCTTTAAAAATCTCATTTGTTTTTTCAAAATCTGGAGTATTTAATTCAAAATCTTTTTCATGAAACTCAACTGGACAGTCTAAAATTATGGTTGCTAATTCTTTAGATAATAACCCAAGTTCTTTGTTGGCTTCTATTTTTTCTTTCATTTTACCTTTTAGCTCGTGGGTATGTGCCAAAAGATTTTCCATACTTCCGTATTGTTTTAAGAATTTTTTTGCAGTTTTTTCTCCAACTCCAGGTAAACCAGGAATGTTATCAACTGCATCTCCCATCATTCCTAAAAAATCAATCACCTGTTCGGGTCTTTCTACTTCAAACTTTTTTTGAACCTCTGGAATTCCCCAAATTTCTATCCCATTACCCATTCTGGCAGGTTTGTACATAAAAATATTTTCTGAAACCAATTGTGCAAAATCCTTATCGGGTGTTACCATAAAAGTTTGATAGCCTTCTTTTTCTGCTTGTTTGGAGAGTGTTCCAATTAAATCGTCAGCTTCAAAACCTTCTTTTTCTATAATTGGAATATGCATTGCTTCCAATATTTTATGAATATATGGAATGGCAATTTTTATAGCTTCAGGAGTCTCACTTCTGTTTGATTTATATTCGGGAAATGCTTCAGAGCGTGTAAGTGAACCTCCATTATCAAATGCTACAGCTAAATGATCTGGGTTTTCTCTCTTAATTACATCTAATAAAGAGTTTGTAAACCCTAAAATGGCAGAAGTATCCATTCCTTTAGAATTGATTCTAGGATTTTTTATTAAAGCGTAATAACCACGAAAAATTAATGCATAAGCATCTAAAAGAAAAAGGCGTTTTTGACTCATATTAAATAGGGTAGCTTTTTGTAATTAATAAAATTATTTAATAATTACATTATTATAAAGCAAAGATAAATTTTTATTCTCGGAAATTATAAATCTCTTCGTTATTTGATTTTTACAAAGTAAGTATTATACTTTAAAGCTATAGTTTTATAATATGATAAGAATTGAAATTATTATTTGTGAGGTCTTTTATGATAACTAAATAGTTTCCTGTGCTTAATTGAGATACATCAATGTTTTTATTTGTAGTTTTTAGAACTTCTTGACCTAAAGCATTGTATATTAACGATTCAATTTCAAGATTAGTTGAAACTTGAAGTTCTGAAATTACAGGGTTTGGAAATATAGTTATAGCAAGCTTATTGTATTTGCTTATTGATAATGTAATACCGCTTTTGCTTGCAGTAAGCGAAGATAAAGTTGTTAATGATGAAATACTGGTTTTTAATGAATTATTTACGGGATCTCTTGTTGGAATAATTTCTCCACTCCAGTTGGTACCATCATACAAGTGTAAAACGAGGTCTGTTTCGTTTGCGCTAGTTGCCGTTAATTCAGACTCATTATAATAAAAAGTTAATTCACCCTGAAAGTTTGTTATAGGAGATGAAAAATTAAAAACTCTGTCGATACTCTCTCCAATAGGTTCACTAGATCTTGAAAAGGATGTTGGTCCATTTATTGTTAAATTTCCGTCTTCACTAGGTTTAATTGCTAGACCATCCACAAAGAATTCTGATTCTGATAAAACGGTTAAAGAAGTTTCATTTTTTATTGTTAAACTTTGTGCATAGTTTGATAAGCTTAAAATAAAAACTTTGATAATGAGTATTTTAGTCAGTATTTTCATGGGGTTTAATTCAAGGGATTATTAACGATTTAATAAGACTAAATTGTCCTGTAAAATTACAAAAAATAATCTGAATGGAAAAATATTTCTTATTTCAGGTTATAATCTAATATTTTGCTTTAATCAAGTAAGCTTCAAAAAGAGGCGTGATTTATATCATAAGTTTTTGTCCAAATAATCTGTAATTTTACCGATTGATTTCTAAAAACACTTTGATGGTAAAATCGCATATTTTTTTAAAAATTAGTTTAATCTTTACTTTTAGTTTTGGTTTAACTTGTTTTGCTCAAGTTGGTATAGGAACTACAAATCCTCATTCTTCAGCAATGTTAGAGATACAATCTAATACTAAAGGTGTATTAATTCCAAGGATGAATTCTTCTACACGAGAAGGTATATCTAATCCTGCAGCGGGTTTGTTAGTTTTTGACACTGTTACAAATAGTTTCTGGTATTATAATAGTGGCTGGGTAGAATTAGTTTCTGAAAAAACACTTATTGATACTGATGGTGATACTAAAATTGAATTGGAAAGAACA
>Ga0193956_1000386_pt1 | contig 20668 bp, 24 predicted proteins | sample BB_7_MG_FD_140358 | JGI IMG/M metagenome (GOLD analysis project Ga0193956, IMG submission 140358) | Microbial mat bacterial communities from the Broadkill River, Lewes, Delaware, United States - BB_7_MG | ecosystem: Environmental > Aquatic > Freshwater > River > Microbial mats | place: USA...
AAATATGGAGAATCTTTAGAAGTTATAGTTCCTCCAGGAACTCAAATAGTAGATGAAGAGACGGGTGAAATTGTACTTGATTTAGTGAATGATGGCGATAAAGTCCTTTTTATTGAAGGTGGTAAAGGTGGACTTGGTAATGTGCATTTTAAAGGACCAACAAACCAAAGACCTTCTTATGCACAACCCGGAATTAATGGGGAGAGTAGAAGTGTAAGACTAGAGCTTAAACTTATCGCAGATGTTGGACTTGTTGGTTTTCCAAATGTAGGAAAATCAACTCTTATTTCTGTATTATCCAATGCAGAACCCGAGATAGCAAACTATGAGTTTACGACTCTTACACCAAAACTTGGTGTTGTTGAAACTGATAACTTTCAATCTTATGTTATGGCTGATATCCCCGGTATCATTGAAGGTGCAAGTGATGGAAGAGGTCTAGGGTTAGATTTTTTAAAGCATATTGAAAGAACTAAATTTTTACTTTTTATGATAGATATTGCAAACTATAGAGAACTAGAAGAGCAGTTTAGAACTTTAGAAGCTGAGCTTAAAAACTTTTCAGAAAATTTATCACAAAGAAGTTATGCAATAGCACTTACAAGAAGTGATGCAATTAGTGAAGAAGAGGTAGAAGAAAAATCGAAAGCATTTATAAAGATGTTAGGATTAGAACCAAATAAAAATGGAAAGCATTTTGGATTTGAAGATAATATCCCTGCATATTGCCAAGATGTAGAAGGTTTTGAGGGTTATGATAATTCAAAGCCATATTTTGTGATGCCAATTTCTTCAATATCAAGAAAAAATTTGGAAGCAATAAAATATGCACTTTTAGGTGCTGTAAATGAAGCGAGAAAAGAAATAGAAGAATAAAAAATTTATTTCACTAAATGTTAAAAGAAATAATTTTATGCAAGGCATAAGCTTTAGTGAGAGGAATTTTTTAGGGACTAGTTCCTAAAAAAGGAGAGATTAGATGCGCGTTGTAGTCAAAGTTGGAACTCATGTTTTAAGTGAACAAAATCGTATAGAAAAAGAGAGAATGCTCAATCTTGTTGCATTCTTAGTAAAACTTATGGAAAAACACGAAGTAATTTTAGTAAGTTCAGCAGCGGTTGCCGCTGGATATTCTAAATTGAAAATAGACAAGAGTTTACTTCCCAATAGACAAGCAATTGCTGCAGTAGGTCAGCCTCACCTAATAGAACTTTACAATAGAAAACTTGCGAAATTTGATAAAATAGGTGCTCAAATTTTGTTAACAGCAGATGATTTTGATTCAAGAAAAAGAACAAGAAATGCAAAATGCTCAATAGATACTCTTATCAAACATGGTGTTTTACCTATCATAAATGAGAATGATACAACTGCAATTGAAGAGTTAGTATTTGGTGATAATGATCAACTTTCAGCGCATGTTGCATACTATTTTCAAGCGGATCTTCTTATCATACTTTCTGATATAGATGGTTACTATGATAAAGACCCAAGGAAACATTCTGATGCAAAAATGAAAAAAATAGTAAATTCAATAGCCAAAGAAGAGTTAGAATTACCTCAAAATGCAGGAAGTGAATTTGCAACAGGTGGGATTGTGACTAAGCTAAAATCTGCGGACTTTTTACTACAAAGAAAAAAAGATATGTTTATGTCTAGTGGATTTGATTTAAGTGATGTCGAAAGTTATATGTTTGACGGAATTCACAAAGGTGGAACACTCTTTACATGTAAGGATAAATAATGCAAATTGTATTTATGGGAACCCCTGATTATGCAACAGAGATTTTTAAAGAACTCTTTGCATGTAAAGATATAGAAGTTTCATTACTTGTAACGCAACCAGATAAACCAGTAGGACGAAAACAAGTTTTAACGCCACCGCATACAAAAGCATATGCATTGGAAAATTCTTTACATGTAGAGATTTACCAGCCAACGACGCTTAAAAGTGATGAAGCGTATGAGTACATAAATTCTTTTAGTCCAGATTTTATAGTTGTAGCTGCTTATGGTCAGATACTTCCAAAAAAAATCTTAGATATTGCGCCTTGTATTAATCTTCACGCTTCACTGTTACCACAATACAGAGGAGCAAGTCCTATCCAGTCTTCTTTGTTAAATGAAGATAAGTTTGCAGGAGTTACTTCAATGCTAATGGAAGAGGGTTTGGATACAGGTGATATGCTTGGGTTTAGTTATTTTGAACTTGACCAAGAAATAGTCGTTGGGGAACTTTTTGAAAAACTCGCAAAAATGGCTGCAAAGTTAACTGTAAAAACTCTCAAAAACTTTGAAAATATAAAGCCAATTGGACAACAAAATTGTGATACATCTTACGCGAAAAAGATAAAAAAATCAGATGGACAAGTTAGTTTTGAAAATGAAAATGCAGTTGATATATATACTAAATTTAGAGCATATACTCCTTGGCCAGGACTCTTTTTAGAATCAGGTTTAAAATTAAAGGATATAAAGTTGACTAAAAGTTTAGGTGAGCCAAATACAATTGTAGCAATTAATGAAAGCAGTATAGTTGTTACATGTAAGAGTGGTGCTTTGAGATTAAATACAATGCAACCTGCTTCAAAAAAGCAGATGAATGCAGCTGAATATGTTCGAGGAAAAAGGTTAGAAATTGGAAATAAAATGGTTTAAACATCTTCCTTCTACGCATAAATATTTAATAGAAGGTATTAAAAATTCTTCTATTATCCCTCCTTATGCAGTAGGTGTTGATTTTCAGAGTGAAGGTGTAGGCAGTCGTGGAAATGTTTGGGAAGGTGATGAAGGAAATCTATATTTTTCTTTTTGTGTAAAAGCGAAACACTTACCAGAAGATTTAAAACTTGAGTCAATTTCTATCTATTTTTCATATATTTTAAAAGAAGTTTTATATGAATTAGGCTCGAAGACATGGATAAAATGGCCAAATGATTTTTATATTGAGAATAAAAAAATTGGTGGCATAATAACTACTAAAATAAAAGATACAATCATAGGTTCTATTGGCTTAAATGTGCGCCATGCACCAGAGCTTTATGGAGTTTTAGACATAGAAATACTACCTCAAAATTTAGTAAAACTATTTTTACAAAAACTAGAAAAAAAGATTTCATGGAAGAATGTTTTTAGTAAATATAGGATAGAATTCAAAAATAGTCTTGGTTTTACCTTTCACTTGGAGGGTAAAAAAATTGCATTGGGCGATGCAAAATTATACGAAGATGGTTCGATAGAAGTAGATAACAAAAGGGTGTACAGTTTACGATGATAATAAATTATATGCGAAGCTTTAGTGTTTGGAGGAGATATTTATGAGAGACAGAAACTTAGTTTCGTGCTTTAGTGATAGGAATTTAAAAGGTACCTCAATCCTTTTAAAGGAGACAATTGAATGAGCGAAATAATAGCTATTGCAAATCAAAAAGGTGGGGTTGGTAAGACAACTACAGCAGTTAATCTTGCTGCATCACTTGCTGTTGCTGAAAAAAGAGTTTTATTGATAGATATAGACCCTCAATCAAATGCAACAACAGGTTTAGGAATTCATAGAAATGATTACGAATATAATATTTATCATGTTTTAATTGGAAGAAAAAAACTTTCGCAGGTGATTTTAGAAACTTCACTTCCAACACTTCATATTGCACCTTCAAATATAGGTTTAGTTGGTGTAGAAAAAGAGTTCTATGATGCAAACACTAAAGGTAGAGAGTTAATTTTAAAAACTAAAATTGAAGAGATTAAAGATCAATATGATTATATAATCATTGATTCACCTCCTGCTCTTGGAAGTATTACAATAAATGCTTTAAGTGCAGCAAATTCTGTTATCATTCCTATTCAGTGTGAATTTTTTGCATTAGAGGGTTTAGCTCAGTTATTAAATACTGTAAAATTAATCAAAAAAACAATTAATCCTAAGCTTGAGATAAAAGGATTTTTGCCAACAATGTATAGTACGCAAAACAATCTTTCAAAACAAGTTTTTGCAGACTTGAAACAACACTTTAAAAATAAACTTTTTATAGATGGAGATACTTCAAATTATGTTGTAATTCCAAGAAATATCAAGTTGGCGGAATCTCCAAGTTTTGGTAAACCAATAATTCTTTATGATGTACAATCACCAGGTTCAAAAGCATATCAAAATTTGGCAAACTCAATACTAGCAAGTTAGAATTTTTATTAAAAAAACAGGAAAGTAAATATGGCAGGAAAAAAAGCTTTAGGTAGAGGATTAGGTGCAATATTTGAAGATGTAGAAGATGCTTATAGTAAAGATATAAGTGATTCTGCAGATTTAGTTCGTGAAATTGAAGTCGATAGAATTTCTCCAAATCCATATCAGCCAAGAAAGTATTTTAATGAAACTGCAATAAAAGAGCTTAGTGAATCTATTAAAAAACATGGTCTTTTACAACCTATTATTGTTGTTGCTAAAGATAATGATTATATGCTTCTTGCAGGTGAGCGAAGATACCGTGCTACCAAAGAAGCTGGTCTTAATACGATTAGAGCAATAGTAGCAGATATTGAGTCTGAAAACCTAAGAGAGTTAGCTCTTATAGAAAATATTCAAAGAGAAGATTTAAATCCAATTGAACTTGGGATTGCATATAAAGAGTTGATTGAGGAGTATAATATTACTCAAGAAGGACTCTCTGAAATTATTAAAAAAAGCCGAACACAAATAACAAATACTTTAAGACTACTTAGTCTTACAGATAATACAAAAGATTTAGTTGCAATAGGTAAAATTTCTCAAGGACATGCAAAGATTATAGTAGGATTAAGTGAAAAAGATGAGTTAGCTGTAGTCAATACTATTTTAGGACAAAAGCTTAGTGTAAGAGAAACAGAACTACTTGTAAAAAAAATAAAAAACTCAGAATTTAAAGAAAATGATAACAAGAAAAAAGAAGTTAAAGAAACTTTAGAATTTACTCCTCTTCAACAAAAGTTAAAAAGTTTTGGTTTAAAGACGAAAACAAAAGCTCACTCAATCACAATAGAATTTGAAAATAGTGAATCTATCAATCAATTTTTAGAAAAAATTAAATAAAATTATTAGTTTAATAAAGGTTTTTACTTAATTATGTTAAAATCCGCACAATTTTAATTATGTTTGTATATTAGACATAGTTAAATTTGTGGTCATTAACGAGTTAAAGTACTTACCTAAAGGAGCAAAAACATGTTGGACATTAGCCCAATACTTTTGCTGGTAACTGTAGTTGTGTTTTTCACCTTATTGATTGTTCTCAATAAGATACTTTATAAACCGCTCTTAGCATTCATTGATAATAGAAATGAATCAATTAAGCGTGATTTAGAAAACGCAGGTAAAAATACCAGTGATGTTGAGGCTTACTATAAAGAAGCTGATCAAATTATCCGCGAAGCGAAAGCAGAAGCTGGAAATATTCGAGAAGTAGCTTTAAGTGAAGCAAAAGAGATTGCTGCAAAAAAAGTTGAACAAAAACAGAGTGAACTTGATGAAGAGTACGCATTGTTTTTAAAAGACTTGAATGCGGAAAAAATTGAATTTACAGAGAGTTTGAGTGCAAAAATACCTCTTTTTAGAGATAGCATCAAACAGAAACTTGGCAATATATAGGAGGTCTGGATGAAAATTAGATACATTTTACTACTTTTAGCACCAGCACTATTGTTGGCAAGTGGTGGTGGCGAAGGTGGAACAGATATTGTTCCGAGAGCTATTAACTTTATTATATTTGCGGCTATTCTTTATTATCTTTTAGCAGATCACGCAAAAGCTGCTTATAAAGGTAGAATTAATGGAATTGCGGATAGATTAAACTCTATACAAGTAAAAGTAAAAGAGTCAATTACTGCAAAAGAAACTGCACAAGCGAAAGTAGAAGAGGCAAAAATCAATGCTAAAACGCTGATTGAAACTTCAAAGAAAGAAGCACAACTTATTTCTCAAAAAGTTGCTAAAGATACTGAGCTTGAAATTTCTAATTTAGAGAAAGCTTTTCAAGAGAAAACACAAATTGAAAAACGAAGAATGGCCAGAGCTGTTGTTACTAGCGTTTTAGATGAAATGTTTGAAAATGATTCTGTTTCTATAGATAAAGAAGAGCTAGTTAAAATAGTAATGAAGAAGGTTGCATAATGAAAAATATTATTGCAAAAAAATATGTTAATGCTTTGATGAAGAGTTGTAACGACTCTGAAATTGTATTGATAGAGCAATCTATTAATGAGCTAGCAAGTGCATTTAGTTCTACAAGATTTAATAACATAATACTCTCTCCTGATGTTAGTGTAGAAGAAAAAGAGAAATTTGTTTTATCTTTGTTAGAAAAAAGTGAAGGAAAACTTTTAAATCTTATAAAGTTATTAGCAGTAAATGATCGTTTATCGCTTATACCTGTTATAGCGGAAGAGTTAAAATTCCAAACTTCATTAAAAAGTAATTCTTATGAAGGTGAAGTTGTAAGTAACTTTGAAATTAGCAAAGAGCAAATTACTAATTTAGAAGAGAATTTTAGTAAAAAATTCAATGCAAATATAAAGTTAGAAGCAAAAGTAAGTGATTATCCAGGTGTAAAAATTCAGCTAGATGATTTGGGTGTCGAAGTTAGTTTTTCATTAGACAGACTAAAGACTCAAATGGTAGAGCACATTTTAAAAGCCATCTAAATATTAATTTAGAAATAAATTCTCTATAAAGTATAAATAGCTTTAACTTAGAGATAATTAATTTGGACAAGTTCCAAGTTAAAAAGAAAGTAAAGAACTCTCTGTGAAGCAGTAGCTTCAGTTGAGAGGAATTTAATTCGGACTTGTTCGAATTAAAGAAGACAGTAAAATAAAAAAATTTAAGGAGCAATTTGTGGGAGCAAAAATGAAAGCTGATGAAATCAGTTCAATCATTCAAGAGCGCATAGAAAACTTCGAGCTCAATGTTGATGTAGAAGAGACTGGTAAAGTTATTTCTGCAGCAGACGGTGTTGCAAATGTTTATGGACTAAACAATGTAATGGCCGGCGAAATGGTTGAGTTTGAAAATGGTGAAAGAGGTATGGCATTAAACTTGGAAGAGTCAAGTGTTGGTGTAGTTGTTCTAGGTTCAGGAAAAGGTATTAAAGAAGGAACTTCGGTTAAAAGACTAGGAAGATTACTTCGTGTTCCTGTTGGTGATGCACTAATTGGTCGTGTTGTAAACTCACTAGGTGATCCAATTGATTCAAAAGGTCCAATTGAAGCAACTGAAACAAGATTTGTAGAAGAAAAAGCTCATGGAATTATGGCTAGAAAATCAGTTCATGAGCCATTACAAACTGGTCTTAAAGCGATTGATGCACTAGTGCCAATCGGTAGAGGTCAAAGAGAACTTATTATTGGTGATAGACAGACTGGTAAAACTACAGTTGCAATTGATACAATCATTAACCAAAAAGGTCAAGATGTTGTATGTATTTATGTTGCGATTGGTCAAAAACAATCAACAGTAGCACAAGTTGTTAAGAAACTTGAAGAACATGGTGCAATGGACTATACTATTATCGTTAGTGCTGGTGCTTCTGATTCAGCTGCATTACAATATTTAGCTCCATATGCTGGTGTTGCAATGGGGGAATATTTTAGAGACAATTCTCGTCATGGACTTATCGTATATGACGATTTATCAAAGCACGCGGTTGCATATCGTGAAATGTCACTTATTCTTCGTCGTCCTCCAGGTCGTGAAGCATATCCTGGTGATGTTTTTTATCTTCATTCAAGACTACTAGAGCGTGCAGCGAAAGTAAATGATAGTTTAGGTGGTGGTTCACTTACAGCTCTTCCTATTATTGAAACACAAGCGGGTGATGTTTCTGCATATATTCCAACAAACGTTATCTCAATTACAGATGGTCAAATTTTCCTAGAGTCAGATTTATTTAACTCAGGTATTCGTCCTGCGATCAATGTTGGTCTTTCAGTAAGTCGTGTTGGTGGTGCTGCTCAGATTAAAGCAACAAAACAAGTTGCAGGAACTCTTAGACTTGATCTTGCTCAGTATCGTGAACTTCAAGCATTTGCACAATTTGCAAGTGATTTGGATGAATCAAGTAGAAAGCAGTTAGAGCGTGGTGAGAGAATGGTAGAAATTCTTAAGCAAGCTCAGTATTCTCCACTTCCTGTTGAAAAACAAGTTACTATTATTTATGCAGGTGCAAGAGGTTTCCTTGATGATATTTCTGCTAGTGATGTGACTCGTTTTGAAGCTGAATTGTACCCTTTTGTTGAAGCTAAGTATCCTGAGATTCTTGAGCAAATTAGAAGCAAAGGTAAATTAGATAAAGAAGTAGAAGATCTTTTAGCAAAAGCATTGAATGAGTTTAAAGCAACTTTTGCAGTAAAGTAAGGATAGACAATGTCAAACCTGAAAGAGATAAAAAGAAAAATTAAGAGTGTTGAAAACACTAAAAAAACAACAAGAGCAATGAAGCTTGTTTCAACTGCAAAATTGAATCGTGCTAAATTGGCTGCACAACAGTCAAGAGTGTATGCAGATAAAATCAATGAAGTTTTATCTGAGATTGCTTATAAAATCAACCAATATAAAATTGGTGGAATAGAGAGTCGTTTTTTTGATGAAATAGATACTCCTGAAAAAGTAGATATTGTTTTTGTTACAGCAGACAAAGGTTTATGTGGTGGTTTTAATATTCAAACTATTAAAGAAGTCAATAAACTAATGGAAGAGTATAAAGACAAAAAAGTAAAAGTTCGTTTAAGAGGTGTTGGAAAAAAAGGTATAGCCTTTTTTAAATTCCAAGATATTGAACTTCATTCTGAGTATGTGGGTGTAAGTTCAGCACCAACATATGAGAAGGCACAAGAGATTATAAGTGAAGCAATTGAAGATTTCAAAAGTGGAGCAACTGATAAAGTTATATTAATTCATAATGGTTATCTAAATATGATTTCTCAAGAGTTAAAGGTCAATCATGTTGTTCCTGTAACTCCTCCTAAAAATTTTGAAACTGATTCAAAATCACTCATGGAGCTTGAGCCTGAAGAAGATGAAACGATTTTAGAGTCTTTGATGAAAAAATACTTTGAATATAATATGTACTATTCATTGATTGATTCATTAGCGGCAGAGCATAGTGCTAGAATGCAAGCAATGGAAAATGCAACGAAAAATGCAACTGAAAGAGTTCAGATGCTGACACTTGCTTATAACAAAGCTAGACAAGAAAGCATTACTACTGAGTTAATTGAGATTATCAGTGGTGTGGAGTCAATGAAGTAAGACAATAAAAAGTTGTACTTTAATAAGAGGAATTTAACTTTGGTTGTCCTAAGTTAAAATAAAATAAATGAAATGCGAAATAATAAAGGAGAATGTTCTATGAATGGAGTAATCAGCCAGATTATGGGTCCGGTTGTTGATGTCGATTTCGACGGCTACCTTCCACAGATCAACGAAGCTATTGAAGTAAATTATGAGGTAGAAGGTGTAGCAACAAAACTTGTGTTAGAAGTTGCAGCTCATCTTGGTGATAATCGTGTAAGAACGATTGCTATGGACATGAGTGAAGGTTTAACTCGTGGTATTACAGCAGTTGCTCAAGGTGGACCAATTAAAGTTCCTGTAGGTAAAGAAGTTTTAGGTAGAATTTTTAATGTTATTGGAGATGTAATTGACGAAGGAGAAGGTGTAACACCTACTGATACTTGGTCAATTCACAGAGATCCTCCATCATTTGAAGATCAAAGCACAAAAAGTGAAATTTTCGAAACTGGTATCAAAGTAGTTGATTTACTTGCTCCATATGCAAAAGGTGGTAAAGTAGGACTATTTGGTGGTGCTGGTGTTGGTAAAACAGTTATTATTATGGAACTTATTCATAATGTTGCATTTAAACATAGTGGTTATTCTGTATTTGCTGGTGTTGGTGAAAGAACTCGTGAAGGAAATGACCTTTATCATGAGATGAAAGACTCAAATGTACTTGACAAAGTTGCACTGTGCTATGGTCAAATGAGTGAACCTCCTGGAGCAAGAAACCGTATTGCTCTTACTGGTCTTACAATGGCTGAGTATTTTAGAGATGAAATGGGACTAGATGTTCTTATGTTTATTGATAATATTTTTAGATTTTCTCAAAGTGGTGCGGAAATGTCAGCACTTCTCGGAAGAATTCCTTCAGCAGTTGGTTACCAACCAACACTTGCTAGTGAAATGGGACAATTCCAAGAGAGAATTACATCAACTAAAAAAGGTTCAATTACTTCTGTTCAAGCAGTATATGTACCTGCAGATGACTTGACAGATCCTGCTCCAGCAGCAGTTTTTTCCCACCTTGATGCAACAACAGTACTTAACCGTGCTATTGCTGAAAAAGGTATTTATCCAGCGGTTGATCCACTTGATTCAAGCTCTCGTATGCTTGATCCACAAATTATTGGTGCTGAGCATTATGCTGTAGCTCGTGATGTTCAAGCAGTTTTACAAAAATATAAAGACTTGCAAGATATTATTGCAATTCTTGGTATGGATGAGCTTAGTGAAGAGGATAAATTAGTTGTTGATAGAGCAAGAAAAATTGAAAGATTTCTTTCTCAACCATTCTTCGTAGCAGAAGTATTTACAGGAAGTCCTGGAAAATATGTAAGCTTAGAAGAGTCAATAGCAGGCTTTAAAGGCATCCTTGATGGTAAGTATGATGATCTACCTGAAGCTGCATTTTATATGGCTGGTGGAATTGAAGAAGTTCTTGAGAATGCAGAAAAACTTAAAAGCTAAGTTTTAAGGAAATTAAATGGATTTATTAAAATTAGAAATTGTAACTCCAGAGGGTCAAATCTTTTCAAATGATATAAAAGATGTAACTCTTCCAGGTAGTGAAGGTGAGTTTGGTGTTTATCCAGGCCACGCTTCACTAGTTTCTTTGTTACAAGCTGGTGTAATTGACATTGAATTAGAAAATGGAAAACACGAAATTGTAGCGATTAACTGGGGACATGCAAAAATAGATGAAAATTCTGTAACAGTATTAGCAGATGGTGCTGTTTCAATTGGTGGAAGTAGCGAAAGTGAAATAGCAAAATCTTTAGATAGCGCTAAAAAACTTATTAAAAGTATGAGTGATTCTGATGTAGCAATTGCAACTGCAACTGCAAAAATAGAATCAATTGCAAGATCAGGGAGATAAGTTTTACAAATGGAAGGTATAGATTTACTATTAAATTATCTTAGCAGAAGTAGCTTTGTTACTTTTTTTGTACTAGGATGGTTATCAATATATATTATTATAACATTTGGAGTACTTTTTAGTAGGTATATGTATCTTTCAAGTTGGCTTGCCCGTGAAAAGAGTTCGTTAGAATCCATGCTTATGGGAGCTAAAACTGTTAGAAATGATTCAATATTGAAAAAATGTTCTAATAGTTTTGGCACAAATGAAAAACTATTAAATGTTTGCAAAAGTGTTGCAGAAAAAAATGCAACAAGTGGTTTGTGGGTGCTCTCTATGATAGCATCTACATCTCCTTTTATAGGTCTATTTGGTACAGTTGTATCAATCTTAGAAACTTTTAGTGGCTTAGGGCAAGGCGAAGGAGGAGCTTCTTTGAGTATTATTGCTCCTGCAATTAGTGAAGCATTGATAGCAACTGCTGCTGGTATATTTGTAGCTATTCCTGCATATAGTGCAAATCTTTTTATCAAAAGAAAAGCTTATGAAGTAGTTACATATATACATAGAGAGGCAGAATTATTACTCTCTTTAAATAGTGAAGCTGGGAAAGAAACTTCAAATGTATGATTGGGAAGAAACTCCTGATTTAAATATAACACCATTAGTAGATATTATGCTAGTCTTACTAGCAATCCTTATGGTGACAACTCCTGCTGTTATTTATGAAGAGACAATAAATCTTCCAGATGGAACAAAATCTCAAGTAGTTCAAAAAATTCCAGAAATTGAAATACGAATAACAAAAAACAGAAAAGTTTATATAAAACAAGATAGTTTTACAATAAGTGAATTTCCAGATAATTTTGTAATGATGAGTCAAAAATACTCATTGGATAAAACTGTTGTTTATATAAAAGCAGATGGTGCATTAGAATATAATGATGTAATGTTTGTACTAAAAAGCGTAAAAGAAGCAGGCTTTACTAAAGTTTCATTAGAAACAAACGGGTAAATTTATGCCAAATTCTTCAACTTCTACTCTAGTAGGATGGACGTTATCTTTTGCTCTATATTTTATAATTTTAGGTGTCAGTATATATGCGCTACAAGTGCATAATGTTAAAAATATAAAATATACAGCAAGTAAAAAAAATCTCTTAAATGTAACGCTTGTCGAGAGAAAAGAAAAAAAAGTTACAAAAAACAAAAAACAAAAAATAGTCAAGAAAAAAACGACAATTAATGAACCCAAACCAATTGCAAAAAAGAAAACTGTTAGAGCAAAAAAAACAGAAACAAAACCTGATTTAAAGAATCTGTTTAAAAATGTGAAAGTAGATAAAATACCCGAGAAAACACAAAGAAGAGAAAAAAAAGTACGAAAAAAAATAGTTCAACAAGCAGTAGAAGAAGTTTTAAGAGAAGATAAGGCCAAAAAAATTACAAAAGCACTAGAGTTTGAACAACAAGAAAATTTGATTATAACTCAAAAAGATGGAGTTTATGATAAATTTCGTGGTGAAATCTCAGATATTTTAGATAGTCATTGGCAAGAAACTATTGATACGGTTTCTGGTAATGAAGCTAAAGTTATTGTAAGTGTAGATAAGTTGGGAAATTTTAGTTATAAAATAGAAACTTTGTCATATAATGATATTTTTAATGCTAAGTTGAGAGATTTTCTTGAAGAAATGAAAGATATCGAATTTCCTCCATTTGAAGATGGAGAGATTTTTAGTATGAAAGCAATTTTTAAAGATATATTGGAGTAAAAATGATAAAAAAAATATTAGTATTAGTAGTCTTAATGAGTTCACTTTTTGCATACGATGCAACAGTTGAGATAGTAAAAAAAATGGATAAATTACCTAAAATAGCTTTACAAGATGCTAGTGAAGCAAATGTAGATACAAATTTTAGAAAAAAGTTTTTTAAAATATTAGTAGGTGATTTGAGAGTTAGCAGTCATTTTAATGTTGTTGATGATTATTTACAGAGTAGTTATAAAGGTAATTTGGAAGATAACTTTTTAAGTCAATTAAATTTAGATTTAATTTTAAGATATAAAATTTTACTTGATGATAATGGTGTTGTAGTTGCTAATGTAAAATTAATAAATGCTAAAAGTGGTCAAGTAGATAGTGAAAAATCGTATAAAATTTCAAAAAAGAATAGATACCCTTTTTTAGCACATAAAATAGCAGTTGAGTTGAATGATAAAATAGGGGCACCAAGTATAAAATGGATGGAGCAATTTGTAATTTTTGCCAAATACATAGATGCTAAAAAAAGTGAAGTAGTTATATCAGACTACACTTTAAGTTTTCAAAAAACAGTTGTGAAAGGTGGTCTTAATATATTTCCTAAGTGGGCTAATAAAGCACAAAATGCTTTTTATTATACATCTTATAATGGAATAAAACCAACTCTATTTAAAGTAGATGTACAAACTGGAAAAAGAAATAGAATCACTTCTAGTGAAGGTATGTTAGTTTGCTCTGATGTTTCTAAAGATGGGCGTAAACTTCTTTTAACAATGGCACCAGAGGGACAAGCTGATATATTTGTTTATGATACACAAACAAAGAATCTTGAAAAGGTAACAAAATATAGTGGTATTGATGTAAATGGAAATTTTATTGATAAAGATGAAAGAGTAGTTTTTGTTTCTGATAGGTTAGGTTATCCAAATATTTTTGCACAAAAGATAGGTAGTAGAAGTGTAGAGCAGATGGTTTATCATGGAAGAAATAACAACTCAGTATCAGCATTAGATAATTATATTGTTTATTCAAGCCGTGAAAAATCAAGTGAGTTTGGAGTAAAAACATTTAATCTTTATCTTATTTCAACAAAGACAGATTATATTCGTCAATTAACAGCAACAGGAAAAAATCTTTATCCTAGGTTTGCTGAGGACAGCGAAACGATTATGTTTATAAAATATTACAACAAGCAAAGTGCCTTGGGAGTAATTAGATTAAATGCCAATAAAAGTTATCATTTTCCACTAAAAGTCGGAAAAATTCAGTCTATTGATTGGTAATTTAAGAAAAAGATGATAAACTAACAACAAATTAATATAAATAAAGGAGTAGAGATGACAAAATTGCTGTTTACTAGTTTAACACTTGCTATACTTATTTTTAGTGGATGTAGCCAAAAAAACCCAGAGGTTGATGCAACTGCTGGAAATGGAACAACTGAAATGAGTACTGCTGATAAAAAAGCTGACAATCTTTCAGGTATGGATTCAAATAATATGGATTCGCAAGGTATGGATAAAAATGGAGCAAGTGCTGTTGAAAAAGCAATAGCTGCTCTAGAAGCAAATATAAACAAAATTTATTTTGATTTTGACAAGTATGATATCCGTCCTGATATGAAAACTAAAATTGAAGAAAATGCAAATTTACTTAATGTTGCAGAAGCAGTAAACTTCTCAGTTAAAGTTGAAGGTAATAGTGATGAATGGGGCACTGATGAGTACAATTACGCATTAGGGCTAAAAAGAGCAAAGAGTGTAAAAGAAGCACTTGTAGCATATGGTGTAAGTAGTGACCGTATAATGATGGTTAGCTATGGAGAGAGTAATCCAACTTGTAAAGAAAGTAACAAAGATTGCTGGGCTCAAAATAGAAGAGCAGAGTTTAAACTTTTACCATAATAATCTTTAATGAAAAAATTTATTATACTATGGCTAGTTGTGACAAGTTCACTTCTAGCCGCAGAACCCTCAGCTTATGGTGCTGGTGACTTAGACAGTACAAATCCATACGGATTGACATCAAGCGAAAAATATATTCTTAAGAATAAAGAAAAAGTGAAAGATTTAACACAAGGTGTTGGTAATGTTAAGATTCAACTTTCACGAATAAATGAAAATTATGAAGGACTGCGTTCTGTAACGGAAGCTTTTGGTTCAAAAATATCTAAAATAGATGAAAAAATTAGGCTTGTAGAAAAAAAGAATGCTGATAATAATGAATCTATCGTAAATTTGCAAGAAGAAGTTGCAGCTCTTAAAACTTATGTCAATGAAAGTAGAACACTACAAGATACAAATCAAGAAAAAATTAAAATGGTATTAGGCGAATTAAGTTCTCTTATAGATTCAATTAACAATAATTATGTTTCTAAAGATACTTTTAAAGCGTTAGAAGCTAAAGTATTAGCACTTGATTCAACTAAAAAGATTGCAGAAGTTTCAACTAAAAGTGGAGCGCAACTTTTAAAAGAGGGCGTTGAGCTTTTTAACAAAAAATCTTATGAGTCTTCAAAAATTAGATTTACGCAATTGTTAGAAAAAAATTATAAACCAGCAAGAAGTAATTATTATCTTGGAGAAATAGCATATTTTCAAGAATCTTATAAAATTGCAATAGCTCATTACAAAAAAAGTATTGCTTTATACGATAAAGCTGATTATATTCCTACACTTTTATATCACACAGGGATATCTTTTTCAAAATTGAAAGAAAATACACAAGCTAAACAATTTTTTGATGCCTTAAAACAAGGATATCCTAACTCAAAAGAAGCAAAAAGTTTAAAGTAGTTTATTTTCTAAGATTTCATAAACCCTCATTATGATATAATCCATACTTTAAATAACAAGGAGAAACTTTATGGCAATAAATGATAATCAAGTCGTATCTATTAGTTACGAATTGAAAGATACTGCTAGCGGAGAGATTTTAGATTCAAACCTAGAAGCTGCGCCACTAACATTTATCGTAGGCAAAGGCCAAATTATCCCAGGTCTAGAAAATGAGATAAAAAATTTATCGCAAGGTGATAGTGCTGAGATTACTGTATCTGCAAAAGATGGATATGGTGATTATGACGATGCAGCGGTACAGTCACTTCCAAAAGAGCAATTTGCAGGTTTAGAATTAACTGAAGGGATGACTCTTTATGGACAAGGTGAAGATGGTGGAACAGTACAAGTTGTTGTTAAGAGTTTTGACGACGAAACAGTTAATGTAGATTTTAACCATCCATTAGCAGGAAAAGATTTACTATTTGCTATTAGCATAGCAGAAGTAAGAGAAGCAACAGCAGATGAATTGCTTAATGGATTTGTTGGAGCTCCAGCAAGTGCAGGCGGTTGTGGCTGTGGTGCAGGTGACAGTTGTCATACTACAGAAGAAAAAGCAGACGATCACGAATGTTGTGGTGGTACGGGTGGCTGTGGATCACACTAGCTACATAGCTAAATCAAGAGCCTCGTTAGAGGCTCTTAAGTCAGCCAATCTTTTAAAAAGTTTAAATATTAATGCTCTTATTCTTGGAGAAAGTGGCACAGGGAAACAGACATTAGCAAAATTTATACTTCCAGATGCTCCCGTGGTAGATGGGGCTGATTTAAATGAAGTATTATCTTTTGTAAGTGTAGTTGATGCTGTAATAATAAAAAATTTTGATAAAATTAACAATTATAGTAAGTTAGAATCTGCATTAGAACTTTACAAAACAAGAGTAATAGCAACTTCAAAAACTAAATTATCAGAAAAAATCAATGATGAGTTTTTTAGCCTTCAAATAACTATCGACCCTTTGTCTCAAAGACAAGAAGATATAAAACCATTGGCAAATAAATTTTTTGAAGAGATATCAAGTGTTTTCGGAGAAGAAAATGCATGTGATATGTATTTAGAAAATTTAAATTTTGATTTATCAAACAATTGCTACTCTTTAAGAAAATCTGTCTATTTAAAGTATTTAATTAGCTCATTAGATGAAGAAGGTGTCATGAGTGTTATGGAAGATTATTTAGATAAGAAAATTGGCGGTAGAAATGACTACAGGGACAATTTACATCTTTTTGATGTTCCTCTTATAAGAAGTGGATTTAAAAAATTTAGTTCTCAGCTAAATATGAGTGAAAAATTTGGACTCAATAGAAATACACTTAGAAAAAAAATAAACGATTACAAAGATACATATACATTACAATAAAGGTAAATTATGAGTAAAAATATTTTTATTTTTCCTGGCCAAGGAAGTCAAAAAATAGGCATGGGAAAAGATTTTTATGATAACGATGAATTGGCTCGTGAAATGGTTGAAAAAGCAAGTCAAAGATTAGACTTAGATTTTACAAATCTTTTATTTGAAGAAAATGATAGACTTGAACTCACTGAATTTACACAACCAGCAATTTTATTAGTAAGTAGTATTGCTCATGCTTTATTTGTACAAAAAAATAAAAATATTCCTATAATGGCACTCGGACACTCACTTGGTGAGTTTTCAGCTTTAAGTGCAGTAGGTGCTCTTGATTATCTTGATGCAATTGAGTTAGTTCACAAGCGAGGACTTTTTATGAAAGAAGCTTGTGAAAACATTAATGCAGGAATGATGGCACTTATTGGTTTGAGTGATGAGAGTGTAGAAGATATTACAACAGCTCAAAGAGATGCTGGTAAAAAAGTTTGGGCAGCAAACTATAACTGTGACGGGCAAATAGTTGTTGCAGGAGACAAAGATGATTTGAGTTCACTTGAGTCAGTTTTTAAAGAGGCTGGTGCGAAAAGAGCACTGCTTTTAAATATGTCAGTAGCAAGTCATTGTCCACTTTTGAAAAGTGCAATTGCTCCTCTTGGAGTTTATCTAGAAAAATATTTAAAAGATGATTTTTTAGCTCCTGTTGTCTCAAATGCAACTGCAGATTTATATAGCAGTAAAAAAGAAGCATTAGAAGTACTCTCAAGTCAGTTAATTAGCCCAGTAAAATATAAACACTCTATCGTACATGTAGAAGCAAAAGCAGATAATTTTATAGAGTTTGGTGCGACTGTTTTAAAAGGCTTAAACAAACGATCAACTAAAAAACCAACGCACTGTATAACAGATATGGCATCATTAGAGAAAGCTTTAAGTGACTTATCATGAACATGGTACTTGTTCAAAATATCCCAAAACTAAAAAAGATGAGTTTTGATAAGTTTGAAGAAGAACTGAGCAAAATTGATTCTGATGTAGTAGTTTTTTCAGAGCTTGCACTCAATGGATATATGCTAAAAGATGCAGTTTTTGAAGATGCTTATGCGATGTGTGAGATTGAAAAATTTGCAACTCTAAGTGAAAAAAAAGATATTGTTTTTGGATGTGTGTTAAAAATAGGACATAAGATTTATAATAGTGCTGTGTATTGTAGCAGTGGAAAAGTATTACATGTACATCATAAAAATATATTGCCAAATTATGGACTTTTTCAAGAAGCTCGTTTCTTTTTTGAAGGAGAGACAATAGAGAGTTTTGAAACAGATTTTGGCGAAGTTATGATGGTAATTTGTGAAGAGATGTTTAGTGCAAAAGTTATAGAAAAAATAGCATCAACTAAACCGCAACTTCTCATAGTTCTTTCAAATTCACCAGCGCGTGGTTTTGAAGATGATAAATTACTCATAGAGCACCAATGGAATTCACTTTTAAGTTCAAGTGCTATTCTTTCAGGAGCAAATGTTGTTTTTGTAAATCGTGTTGGTTTCGAAGATGGACTTGGTTTTTGGGGTGGAAGTAGACATATCAATCCAAAAGGTGAAGTGGTAAAAAAAGCAAAACTTTTTGAAAAAGAGTTCTTACATGTAGAGATAGACAAGCATATCTCAAAAACACAAAAATACTTACTAAGGATAAAATAATGAAGCTAGCTATTATGGGTGCAATGCCTGAAGAAGTAGAACCACTTTTAGAATTTTTTGGAAAATATGAAACTGTAAATTATGCAAATAATAACTATTATGTAGTCAACTATAAAAATATTGAAATAGTTATTGCCTATAGTAAAATAGGAAAAGTAAACTCTACTATAACTGCAAACACAATGATACAAAAATTTGGTTGTGAAAAACTTCTTTTTAGTGGTGTTGCTGGGGCAGTGAGTTCTGAGCTTAAAATTGGAGATTTAGTTGTTGCCACGAAGTTGGCACAACATGATTTAGATATTACTGCTTTTGGGCATCCTTATGGTTTTGTTCCTGAAGGAGCAGTTTTTGAAGAAGCTGATCAAAGTTTAATAGAAGTTGCTAAGAGTGTAGCAAAAGAGAAAAATATAGTTCTTAAAGAAGGTATTATTGTTACAGGGGATCAATTTGTATGTGATAATAGTAGAAAAAATTGGATAGAAAAGACTTTCAATGCAAGTGCCTTAGAGATGGAAGGAGCAAGTGTTGCTGTTACATGTAATGCTTTAGGTGTTCCATTTTTTGTACTTCGTGCTATAAGCGATGCTGCAGACATGGATGCAAGTTTTAGTTTTGATGAATTTATGATAACATCAGCCAAAATAAGTGCTGATTTTGTAGTTTCTATGGTTGATAAAATTATAGATGCTTAAAATAAGTAAAAATCTTTTAAGAAAAACTGGTCGTACAGTGATGAAATACGACCTAATTAAAGAGGGTGATAAAATCCTTCTTGGTCTTAGTGGTGGAAAAGACTCTTTGTGTATGGCACATGTTTTTAAACATCTTCAAAAGGTCTCTCCAATAAAGTTTGAATTTAAAGCTCTCACTGTTGCATATGGGATGGGAGAGGATTTAGAAAAACTAAAAACTCATTGTAAAGAGCATGAAATAGAGCATGAGGTTTTAGATACTAAAATCTTCGAGCTTTCAAAAGAGAAGATAAGAAAAAACTCATCATTTTGTAGTTTCTTTTCTCGTATGAGAAGAGGTGCTTTATATACTTACGCAAAAGATAATGGTTATAAAAAGTTAGCTCTGGCTCATCACTTAGATGATGCAGTAGAGAGTTTTTTTATGAATTTTAGCTACAACGGAGCACTTCGCTCTATGCCACCAGTTTATAAAGCTGGCAATGGATTAGAAGTAATAAGACCTTTTATACATGTAAGAGAAAGACAACTTCGCGACCAAGCGCTGGAACACAATATGCCAACTATTGGAGATGAAGCTTGCCCTGCTATGAGATTTGATATAAAAATGCCTGTGGCCCGTGCAAAAACAAAAGAGATGTTAGCAAAAATGGAAGAAGAAAATAGTGAACTTTTTGTGTCATTAAAAACTGCTTTTGAACATATTAATGTATCTACTTTTTCTCAAGATGAGTATCTGGATAAGTAAAAGTTCAATATTTAATATTTGACATTATTTTGCCACTAAATTGCCATTATTTTACTTTTATTTGTGCATATTATATTGTAGTTTTAAGTTCAGTATGAAGGAACAATAATGCCAAATAGTCAACTCAAAAACTGTAAAATTCTATTTGTGGAAGATGAAGCTAAGATACGAGAGCATATTGTAAAAACTTTAAAGTATCTTGTTGAAGATGTTGAAGAAGCTTCAAATGGCAAAGAAGCTTTGGAAAAAATGCAGAAATTTTCTCCAAATATAATTATAACTGATTTAGAAATGCCTTTGATGGGTGGAGTTGAATTTGTCACAGAAGTGCGAAAAACCAATAAAACTATACCTATAGTTGTTTTAACAGCACATACAAATAGTGAATATTTGTTAAAATTAATT
>Ga0193956_1000388_pt1 | contig 20661 bp, 21 predicted proteins | sample BB_7_MG_FD_140358 | JGI IMG/M metagenome (GOLD analysis project Ga0193956, IMG submission 140358) | Microbial mat bacterial communities from the Broadkill River, Lewes, Delaware, United States - BB_7_MG | ecosystem: Environmental > Aquatic > Freshwater > River > Microbial mats | place: USA...
TGAAACTACTTTAAGTTCAGTTATACCAGTATGGGAGAGTTCCTTTTCTTGTAATTTTTCAGGTATTACACCATAAACTTTTCCACCATTGTCCATGACAGAGTCGGCAATGGCTCCCATAAGCCCAACATTTCCACCACCATAAACTAAATCTATTTTGTTTTGTGCAAAAAATTTCCCAAGCTCTTTAGCCGCATTTATATACTCAATATTATTTCCCGTACTAGACCCGCAAAAAACTGCAATTTTCATTATTTTATTTCCTTTTATTGTATATAAATAAGATAGAGATTGTATCTAAATATAACTCTTGTTAAAATTAAATAACTAAGCAATTTTTATCTATGGTTAGTTGATAATATAGTATTTTGTTATAAACATTGCAAAATGCAATAAAATCAAAGATTCTTTACATGTAAGAGTACAATTTTATTATGAAAATTTCAATATATAATAAGTTATCGATACTATCTGATGCTGCTAAGTATGATGTTTCTTGTTCTTCTAGTGGAGTGGAAGAGCAAAAAAAATATGGTGGTATTGGAGCAACTGAAAATAGTGGTATATGCCATACTTTCACAAGTGATGGACGCTGTGTTTCACTTTTGAAAGTGTTGTTTACAAACTTTTGTATCTATGACTGCGCGTACTGCATAAACCGTGCTAGTAACGATAGAAAAAGAGTTGCTTTTAGCCCTAGAGAGTTGGCTGATTTGACGATAAATTTTTATAAAAGAAACTATATTGAAGGGCTTTTTTTAAGTTCAGGCATCATAGAAAACGAAGATCGAACAATGGAGCTGCTTATAAATGCTTTGAAGATTTTAAGATATGAGTATAGGTTTGATGGTTATATTCATCTCAAACTTATCCCAGGAGCGAGCAAAGAGCTGATTGAAGTTGCATGTACGCTTGCTAGTCGAGTAAGCTCAAACATAGAACTCCCTTCAAGTAAGGGTCTTAAACTTTTAGCACCTCAAAAAACAAAAAATCAACTCCTAGAGCCTCTCAAACAAGCAAGAGATATAACGCTAGAAAAATCTTCCAAGCCAATCCCCATGAGCACACAGATGATAGTAGGAGCTACGAGTGATAGTGATCTTGATATCCTCAAAATTACTTCTGTTTTGTATGATAAAGCACTTTTAAAAAGAGTGTATTACTCAGCATATGTTCCTGTAAATGAGGGCAAAAACTTACCTATACTTAAAAACAAAATGCCGCCAATCCAAAGAGAACATAGACTTTATCAAGCAGATTGGCTTTTACGCTTTTATGGATTTTCATATACAGAACTTTTTACAAACGAAATACAACACCTTGATACAGAAGTGGATCCAAAAACTTTTTGGGCTTTGAACAATTTGCATCTTTTCCCAGTAGATGTAAACAAAGTTTCAAAAGAAGTCCTCATACGTATTCCTGGAATCGGCATACGAGGAGCGCTAAAAATCATACAAGCAAGACGGTATAAAACTCTTAGCATAGATGACTTAAAGCAGTTGAAAATTTCTATAAAAAGAGCAAAGTATTTTATCATATCAAAAGGAAAGTATCAAAAAGAAGTGCCTATGTATAAGGAAAATATCAAGCAAGTCCTACTCGCACCAAAAAAGATAATTCAGCCTACATTGTTTGATGAGAACTACTCTGTTTTTACAGGTGAGTTATAATGACTTTGGTTTATGATGGAACATATGAGGGCTTTTTAACTTTGGTATATGAAGTCTATTATACAAAGTTACATGTAAAGAAAATTCAACGAGAAAAAACAGAGGTTTTACTGTTTGAAGAAGTCTTTGAAGTGCAGACAGACACATCAAAAGCTCAAAAAGTTCTGAGTGCTTTAAAACAGAAGTTTTCTGCTAAAAACTTTGCAACTATTACAAATGTTTTTTTATGTGACTCTAAAGAGTTTGAAAAGCCTCTACTTGATTTTATCATCTTAGGATTTAAGGATAAAAGAAATTTAAATAATATTAACTTTCCTGCTATTTTATATATGCGAAATTTAGAAAAAGAGTTGTTTCGTGTTGTTTACAGGATGTATGGATTTGTTCGATTTAAGGAGATTGAAGATGGTACTTTGTATGCCAAGATAGAGACAAAGTATAATGTGCTCTATTTTTTGGGAAAGCACTTTTTAAATCGTCTTGGAGATAGTGACTTTATAATCCATGACATACAAAGAGAGTTTGCCTTTGTAAAGTATAAAAATGAGATAGATATACGCCATGTATCCTCTTTTGATGAGCCAGAGTACTCCAAAGATGAAGAGAAGTTTAGAAACCTATGGAAGACTTTTTTTAAAAGTGTTGCTATTGAAAAACGAAAGAACAAAAAGCTACAGCAACAATTTGTTCCTCTTATGTACAGAACGTATATGAGTGAGTTTGAAGAGCTAAATTCGTAGCGTTTATGATTCTGTTTTTACATTTAGAGCGTGATTGACAAGCAAGTTTGATATCTCAAGACTAGAGTCTACAAACTCTAGTTTTGGTAAATCTTTCATACTTCTTCTCTCTTTTACATCATTGATTTTTATGATGATATTTGCGTTTTGAGAAAAATTCAGTATGGCTTCACAAAGTAATCGTTTGTTATGTTCACTACTTACTGTTATGATAATCGCTTTTGCTTCATTGACTGAAAGAGACTCTAAAACAGGCAGTTTATTTAAGTGCCCAAAGTAAGCCATATATCCTAATTTTCTTGCAAGCAGTACGTGTTTTAAGTTGTCTGAGATGATATAAAAGTTTGTTTCTCTACTTTTTAACTCTAAAGCAACTCTTCTTCCTAGTGTTGAAAATCCAGCAACTATGATATGGTCTTTTACCATAATAGGGGTGATAACATCTGCCTCATAAAACTCTTTTTGAAAATAGGATGAAAGTTTATAAATGTGACTTAGTATAAATGGTGTCAATATCATAGAAATAACACTTGTAAGTATAAGAAAATTTCCTACTTCTTGGCTGATAAGTTTTTGTGCACTCGCAATTGCAAAAATTGCAAATGAAAACTCTCCAATTTGAGCTAGTGATAGGGCTGTTTTTATAGAGGTATTTGTATCTGAATTGCGTCTAATGATGATATAGATAACCATTGCTTTAAAGAGCATTGCAAAGATAAAAACAGCGGTGATAATATGTAGATTTTCGATAAAGTACATCACATCTATTTTTGTTCCTACCCCAAAGAAAAAAACACTCAATAGCAAATCTTTATAGCTTGCTATATCGGATTCGACTTTGACATTGTAGCCCGTTTCAGCGATAATCATCCCTGCGATAAAAGCACCTAAAGAGTAGGTAAATCCCATTTCATGAGCTAACAATGAAGCCCCAATTACTATCGAAAAAACAGAGCCTAAGAATAACTCTTCGAGTTGTGTTTTTGCCGAAAATTGAAGCAGTGCATTTACTATTAGTTTCCCAATAGTAAACATAAAAATCAGCACTAAGATAGCGGATATAGCAGTTTGGAGTAAAATCTCACTAATAGATAAGTGTTCATTTGATAAAAATGTGATGAGTAATAAAATCGGAATAACAGCTAAATCTTGAAAGATAAGTATTCCCATAGACTTTTGTCCATAAGGAGTGAGGATATCTTTTGATTTTTTAAGATACGTAAGTACAATTGCAGTTGATGAGAGAGAAAATGCTAAAGCAATAATCAATGCAGTATTGAAATCTAGTTTAAAGATATAAAAAGAGAGTAAAAATATAACAATAACACTAAAAAGTACTTGCAATAAACCATTGGTTAATAGTATATCTTTCATCTTTTTAATTTTATTAAAGCTGAGTTCAAGCCCTATCGTAAACATTAAAAAAACTATACCAAACTCTCCTATAAGCTCTAGTGAGGTAATGTTTAATCCATTAAATCCAAAGATATCACTGATAATAGTTCCAGTAAGGATATATCCTATGATAGGCGATATCTCAAGTTTTTTTAAAAAGATATTCAGAACAGTTGCTATGGCTATAGTTAAAAATATGACTAGTAATAAGTTTTCCATAGATGGATTATAGGGTATATTCGAGAGTTTTTTGAAACTTTTATGAATAAAATATATACAATAGCTAGATTAATTCAAAATAGTCTACAAAAAAATTTAGATATCTACTAATGCACTAAAAGTAGCACCACTTCTTCCAACATTATCTACATGTACATGCATTTTTGCATCGAGTCTATCATCTTCAATAAACTGTTTTTTGATTTCAAGTATCACAGGAGTAGTTTTACCAGGAAGTGTAACTGTACTATAGTAGGTACAAAAGAGTGCTGATTGAGAAGAGCTTATCATAGGGGGAAACTCTTCTAAAAGTCTTTGGGTCTCAATTGAGTACTCTTCAACTTCACTTTGGCTTTTATCGAGTGGATTGGAGCATAGTTTTAGTTTTTCAAGATTATCTTTGTTTGCAAAACAGATAGTTGCTTTTTTTGTTTTGAGTATATTTGCCAAACTATCTTTTGGAACACCAGGAGTTTTTTGCCCGATACTTACTATCAGGGTTGCAGGATTACTTGAAAGAGGAATGAAGTATGAAAAAGGTGCTGCATTTATAACTCCATCATCTTCAGTTACTATCCAAGCAATTGGTCTAGGTATAACTGTATCAGACATTATTTTGTATCTATCTAAATCATTTACTTTTTTATAATCTAAAATCATAAAATTTCCTCTTTTTGTGAATTATATCCTAAAAAAGTCTTTTTTTTCAGATACAATTTAGAAAAACTTAATAAAGGAGAATTTATGGGAAAAATTACACAAGAGGATATTAAACAGAGTATTGCTGATGCAATTCAATATATATCTTATTATCATCCAAAAGATTTTGTTGAAGGAATGGTCGAGGCTTATGAAGTTGAAAAATCAGAAGCAGCTAAAAATGCAATAGGACAGATACTTATAAACTCAAAAATGTGTGCTATGGGGCACCGTCCACTTTGTCAAGATACCGGTTCTGTAAATGTTTTTATAAAAGTAGGAACAAAAGCTGAGTTAGATATAACTGATGAGTTAGAAGATATTATCAATGCTGGTGTTGCTCTTGGGTATCAAGATCCATCAAATACTCTAAGATACTCTATCGTAGCTGACCCAGCTGGAAAAAGAGTTAATACAAAAAATAACACACCAGCAGTTATTCACTATAGTGTAGATAACTCTGATAAGATAGAAATCACAGTTGCTGCAAAAGGTGGAGGAAGTGAAAATAAATCTAAGTTTGCAGTACTAAACCCAAGTGATAGTATCTATGACTGGGTTATGGAAAATGCAAGAAATATGGGTGCAGGTTGGTGTCCTCCAGGAATCATAGGTATAGGAATCGGTGGTAATCCAGAAAAATCTATGCTTATGGCAAAAGAGGCTTTGATGGGTAAAGTTGATATTCATGAACTTAAAGCAAGAGGTCCACAAAATGCTCTTGAAGAACTTAGACTGAAACTGTATGAAGATATCAATAAGATAGGAATTGGAGCACAAGGACTTGGTGGTATTACAACTGTTTTAGATGTTAAAATCTTAGATTATCCATGTCACGCGGCATCTTTGCCAGTTGCTATGATACCAAACTGTGCAGCGACAAGACATATTCACTTTGATTTAAAAGGTGATGGTCCGGCAGTATTTGAAAAGCCAGATTTAGACACTTGGCCTGATATTGAGCTTCCTATGGATACAATCAAAAAAGTAAATATAGAAGATTTGAATAAAGAAAATTTATCTCAATTTAAATCAGGTGATACACTCCTTCTTTCAGGAAAAATTTTAACAGCTCGTGATGCAGCTCATAAAAAGATAGTTGAGTACAAAAATGCAAACAAACCTCTTCCAAATGGTGTTGATTTAGAAAACAGATTTATCTACTATGTAGGACCAGTTGATCCTGTAAGAGATGAAGCAGTAGGACCAGCAGGCCCAACAACTTCAACAAGAATGGATAAGTTTACAAAAGATATGATGGAAATCAACATACTTGGTATGATTGGAAAAGCTGAGAGAAAACAGCCTACAATTGACCTTATTAAAGAGTATGGTTCTATCTATTTGATAGCAACTGGTGGCGCTGCGTATCTTATCAGCCAATCAATTAAAAAATCAAAAGTAGTAGCTTTTGAAGAACTTGGCATGGAAGCAATCTATGAGTTTGAAGTAAAAGATATGCCAGTGACTGTAGCAGTTGATAGCTCTGGAGAGTCTATCCACACAACAGGTCCAGCTAAATGGAGCACTATTTAGTCTAACAAAAAAGATAACCAGCATAAAGTTGGTTATCTTTTTTATTTATTATTCATGTGTATTCATCATCCAAATAGAAAATATATCCAAATAATTCCAATATGATTCTTTTAACTCATCGCTCATATCAAGTTTTTGTAAAACTTCTATGTACGATTCGAGCCAAACTTGTCTCGCTTCTTGTGTGATTTTAAAAGGGGAATGTCTAGCTGCCATCATTGGCGCCCCACGAGTGACTTCATAAAATCTAGGGCCACCGCAAATTTGGATTAAAAAGTTTGCAGAGTGGTTTTTTGCTTTTTCTAGAAGATATGGAGTAGGTGGAAATAGTTCTTTTATGGAACTTTTTACCATTATGTCGTAGTGGTCAGATACCATTTTTCTCATTCCCTCTTCACCAAGATATTCATATATCCTTGGGTCTGGAGTTTGTACTCTTGGTCTAGTTCCTATTTGTGCTTGTGTAATATTGTATTGCATATTAATCCTAAATTTTTAATTAGGATAATTTTACTCTTAATTGATTAAATAAAACTAAATTTGATTAGGTTAATTGTGATATAATCTGATATAAAGCTATAAATATTTGGATTAAAATGAAATTAAATGAATTATTAAAAGTAACGCAGTATTTACAAAAGTATAAGTCTATAACTTCAATTGGTAGAGTGGATGACACAATCATAAAAATAGTGTTCGATAAGGGAGAAGTGCTTTTTTTTGATATGAGAAGAGGGGACTCTCATATATTTAAAAAAAAGGACTATAAACGAGCAAAACTTTTTCAAGCACCTTTTGATGTTGTACTTTATAAGAGATTTAACAGAAGCCACATTAACTCTTTTGAAGTAGTGAAAGGTAATAGGATATTGCGTTTACATGTAAGTGCAAATTCTAGCTATAAAGCACAAAGCACAATCTTGCAGTTTGAGTTTACAGGACGAAATACAAATGCAATTATCCTTGATGAAGATGAGGTGGTTTTAGAGGCTCTACGGCATATTGATTCAAGTGTTTCTTATCGTTTTATAAAAGTAGGTGAAAAGCTTGAAGAGTTGGAAGTAAAAGAGTTTAGTGAAAAACCTTCTAATATAGGTGAAGATATAGAAGAGTATTTTAAAAATGAGTATTTTAGACGAGCAGAGATTAAGCTAACACAAGTTAAAAATCAAAGACTTATAGTGTTGCAAAAAAAGATAGATAAACTGCAAAAACTTTTAAGTGGTTTAGATGATGAAAGTGTTTTGTTAGAAAAAAGTGAGAAGTATGAGTTTTGGGGGACTTTAGTTTTGAGTAATTTGCATTTGGTAAAAGCCTATCAAAAAAGTATAAAAATAGATGACTTTGAAGGCAATGAAGTAGAGATAATCTTTCCAAAAGAGGCAAGAACTCCAAGCGAAGCAGGTAATCTACTTTTTAAAAATGCAAAAAAATTAAAAAGAAAAGCCAAATCACTCTACAAGGAAAGAGAAAGCCTAGAAGATAAAATATCGTTTTTAGAAAATATGAAAAAAGTTGTAAGTGCTGCAAAAGATGAATCTGAGATAAATATACTTTTGCCTAAGCAAAAGCAGATTAAAAAGACAAAGAAAACGCAAGTATCATATGAGAGTTTTTTCATGGAAGGCTTTAAAATTATGCTTGGAAAAAACGAAAAAGGTAACGAAGAGTTACTTAAAGAGGCAAAAAAACGAGATATTTGGTTCCATATTAAAGATATACCATCATCTCATGTTATAATAAGAACAGATAAAGCAAGTGTTCCGCAAAGTGTATTGGATTTTGCTGCAAAGATTTGTGTTGAGTTTAGTGTGACTAAAGAAGGAACCTATTTGGTCGATTATACTCAAAGAAGGAATGTAACTATAGTCAATGGTGCAAATGTAACTTATGTTGACTATAAAACGATGCATTTTGAGGAGTAAGTAGTTAAGTCAAAGGTTATGTAAAAAAGGAAAAACGATGCCAGTAGGCCCTGTTGGAGCAGTAATATATACAAATCAAAATATGAATGCAGCTGCGTTAAAGCAGACTGACTTTCAAAATAGACTTGACATGCAAAATGTAGCAGCTATAGCATCTTCTAATGACAAAAGTAAAGAAGTACGAGAAATCCGCCCAACTGAAGAGACTTATAAAATTGACCCAGAAAAAGAGCACCAAAAACAAAAAAGCGATGAAGAGTCAGGAGCAAAAGAAGAAGAGACTACAAAAGATACAAAACATAAACACTTAAAAGAAAGTGACGATGATGACACTCCAACTTCACTATTAGATATAACTGTATAGGGCTATCTTCACTTTTCAGCAAAACCTCACCAACTATTAGATAATATATTAAAAAATAATTTAAGGCTTTTTTTATGAATATCAAAGAGATATATAAATCTAATGAACAAAGAATATTAACAGGATTAGTACTTTTAGGGATTGCTGTGCTTACAGCTTTTATGGATAGTCTTTTTTTAACATGGTCAATTTTGGGTATAGCATATCTTTTTTCTTTTTATGAAGCAATGAAGCTTTTTGGAGAAGAAGACAATAAATTGTATGTATATGCAGTTTTAGTTTGGATTGCAGCTGCCTTTTATCCTTACCCTGAGGGTTTAATATTTGTTATATTAGTCATTGCTACTGCTGTTATGGCTCATAAAAAAGAGGTTAATTATAAGGCTTTAGCTCCATTTTTCTATCCTTCTATTTCTATGCTGTTTTTATTTACCTTGTACAAAGATTTTGGTATGAGTATGTTAATCTGGTTAGTTGTTGTAGTTGCTCTGACTGATACTGCAGCTTATTTTGTTGGTAAGAGTATTGGCAAGACTTCATTTTCACCAACAAGTCCAAATAAAACTTGGGAAGGTGTCATAGGCGGAATCGTGATTGCAACAATTGCAGGAACTTTTGTTGGGTTGATGCATTATTCTTTACTAATTGCTATTTTAACTTCATTTTTAGTTTCGATTGCTTCAATTTGGGGTGATTTGTTTGAAAGTTATCTCAAAAGGAAAGCTGAGGTCAAAGATAGTGGAACTATATTTCCAGGACATGGCGGATTTTTAGATAGACTTGATGGTTATCTTTTTGGTGTTGTTATTATGGTTTTTATTTTAAGAGGGATCTCTTAATTGATTCTTCTTGGCTCAACGGGATCAATAGGGGTTAATACACTAAAGATAGCAGATAAATTTTCTTTACATGTAGATGCTCTTGTAGCAGGTACAAATATAGAACTTTTAAATGCACAAATAGAGAAATATACACCATCATTCGTATGTGTAGCAACCAAAGAATTATCTTTACATGTAAAGCATGATAAAGTGTTTTATGGTAGTGAGGGCATATTAGAAATCATTGAGCTTTCGAGTTCACAATTAGTTATCAATGCTCTTGTAGGTTTTGTTGGATTGGCTCCTACTATAAAGACACTTGAGCTTGGAAAAAAACTTGCACTTGCAAATAAAGAGTCTCTTGTGGTAGCTGGGCATCTTTTGGATTGCAAAAAAATTACTCCCATTGACAGTGAGCATTTTGGACTTTGGTATCTTCAAAGTGGCAGACCAATAGAAAAGATGACTATCATGGCAAGTGGTGGAGCTTTTAGAGATACACCTTTAGAACAACTTGCTTTGCAAACTCCAGCCCAAGCATTGAAGCATCCAAACTGGTCAATGGGAAATAAAATCACAATTGATAGTGCTACGATGACAAATAAACTTTTTGAACTACTTGAGGCAAAATGGCTTTTTGAAATTGAGAATGTTGATGCCATTATGGAAACAAAATCCGTCATTCACGCGATGATAGATTTTAAAGATGGAAGTTCAACTGCACATTTAGCAAATGCAGATATGTGCTTACCAATTTCTTATGCTCTTCTAGGTGAAATTGATACTCCTATGGTAGACCCAATTGATTTATGTAAAATAGGTTCTTTAGATTTTAGAGAACTAAAAAGCGATAGATATCCTATTTGGGAGATAAAAGACTCGTTACTCCAAAATCCTCAAAGAGGGGTAGTAGTAAACGCAGCAAATGAAATAGCAATAAATAAATTTTTCAAAAATGAACTTAATATACTAGAACTTGCGGAATTTACAAAAAAAGCTTATAAAAAATTTGAAGATGTTAATCCTAAAAGTTTAAGTGAGATATTTGAAATAGATAAAGAAGTTAGAAAATACTGTTGTAATTGATATTTATGTGACTCCCTTTAAACTCATTCAAGAAATTTCTTTTTGAAATTTCTACGAGGCTGAAAATTGATGACATATCGTGTGGTATCTGTAAAATTTTCAGAATTATTTTAAGAGTGTCACATAAATATCAAAGGAGGATATGTGCAAAGTAGTAGTACAGAGTATAACTTTAGCTTGAAAGATAGCATAGTTGGTTTGCAGTTTTTGTTTGTTGCGTTTGGTGCGCTTGTTTTAGTTCCTGTTCTTACAGGACTTAATCCTAGTGTGGCTCTATTTACGGCAGGTATTGGTACGCTAATATTTCAAGTAGTTAATAGAGAAGCAGTTCCCCCAATCTTTTTGGCTTCAAGTTTTGCTTTTATAGCGCCTATTATATATGGTGTGCAAACTTGGGGAATTGCAGGTACTATGAGTGGGCTTTTTGCTGCAGGTATTTTCTATGTTGTATTAAGCTTTTTGATTCGTGTAAAAGGAAGTGATTTTTTACACACTCTTTTACCTGCTGTTGTCGTTGGTCCTGTTATTATGACTATTGGTCTTATACTTTCTCCTGTCGCTGTTTTTATGGCTATGGGTAAGACAGGTGATGGCTCTATAGTTCTTGTTGATTTTCCTATAGCAATTACAATTTCACTTATTACTTTAACTGTTGTGCTTTTAACAACGCTTTTGGGTAAAGGTATTTTTAGATTATTGCCAATACTTTGTGGAATCATTGTAGGATATATAGTTTCATTGATATTTGGTATTGTTGATTTTGATGCAGTTGGAACTGCTTCTTGGTTTGCTATTCCTGATTTTGTAGCACCTGTTTTTAACATTGAGGCCATTATATATATCTTACCTATTGCAATTGCTCCTGCTGTTGAGCATATAGGGGATATGTTAGTTATTTCGAATGTTACAAAAAAAGATTATTTGCAAAAGCCAGGTCTAAAAAATACTCTGCTAGGAGATGGACTCGCAACAAGTGCTGCTGCAATGTTCGGTGGTCCACCAAACACTACTTACTCAGAAGTAACGGGTGCTGTAACTATCTCAAGAGCATTTAATCCTGCAATTATGACTTGGGCAGCAATTTTTGCTATTCTTTTAGCTTTTGTTGGTAAGCTTGGAGCCCTTCTCTCTACAATACCTGTTCCTGTTATGGGCGGAATTTTACTTCTATTATTTGGTATTATTGCTTCAATTGGTATGCAAACTCTTATTAAAGAAAAAGTTGATTTACAAGATCCACGCAATATGATTATTGTATCTATTATCTTAGTTTTTGCAATTGGTGGTATGAGTTTTAACTTTGGTGGAGTTGGATTTAGTGGTATTGGACTTGGTGCAATTGTCGGTATTTTTTTAAATTTAGTGTTACCTAAAACAGAACATTTAGATGGATATTAAAATTTTTTACTAATTTAAGTAGTTTTTTTGGATGTTTTAATTAGTATAAATACTTAAATTTACATTAAGGAGAATATGTGGAAGCATTAGAGAATTTAGTTTCAACACTTTCAGGCATAGTATGGGGTCCACCTATGCTAATTTTGTTGGTTGGTACAGGATTGTATCTTACAGTGATACTTAAAGGTATGCAGTTTTGGGCATTACCACATGCTATTAAGTTAATCTTTCATAAAGATGAAGAGGGAAAAGGTGATATTTCCCACTTTGCTGCTCTTATGACGGCTCTTGCAGCTACTGTTGGTATTGGTAATATTGTTGGTGTTGCCACTGCTATTACACTTGGTGGTCCTGGTGCAGTTTTTTGGATGTGGGTTACTGGTATAGTTGGTATGGCTACAAAGTACTCAGAAGCAATTCTCGCTGTTAAGTACCGTTCAGTAGGTGAAAATGGTATGAAAGGTGGACCTATGTACTATCTTCGCGATGGTGCAAAACTTCCAAAACTAGGCATGGCATTTGCTATATTTACAGCTTGTGCGGCATTTGGTATAGGAAATATGACGCAATCAAATGCAGTTGCTACGCTTCTTGATTCTCAAATGGCTATTCCAACTTGGGTATCAGGTATTGTTATGTTAACTTTGACAGCAGTTGTTATTCTTGGTGGTATTCAATCTATTGGTAAATTTACATCTAAATTAGTTCCTATTATGATAGTTGCATATGTTGTTTGTGCTGTAGTTATTTTAATTATGAATGCAGATAAAATAGGTGGAGCTTTTGGACTTATTTTTTATCATGCATTTAATCCAATCGCAGCTGGTGGTGGATTTGCAGGAGCTACAATCGCAGCAGCTATTCGCTTTGGTGTTGCTCGTGGTGTTTTTTCTAATGAATCAGGTCTTGGTTCTGCACCAATTGCAGCAGCAGCAGCTAAAACAAATATACCAGCTAAGCAAGCATTAGTTAGTATGACTCAAACTTTTATTGACACTTTGATCGTTTGTACTATGACCGCTCTTATCATCCTTATCTCTCCATATTGGCAAGAAGGTGGAAGTGCAGGATTACTTACAATGCAAAGCTTTTCGTACCACTTAGGCAATGTAGGGGGATATGTTATCATAGCTGCTACTGTTCTTTTTGCATACTCTACGATTCTTGGTTGGAGTTACTATGGTGAAAAAGCATTTGAGTTTATCTTTGGAGAAAAATTTGTAAAACTATACCGTGTTATTTTTATAGCAATTGTTATGGTTGGTGCTATGATGAAGTTAGAATTTGTTTGGAACTTTTCAGATCTTGCAAATGGTTTGATGGCAATACCAAACTTATTGGCATTATTGATTCTTTCTAAAGTTATTTCAAGCGAAACCAAAACATATTTCAAAAGTATAAAATAAAATAAAAGGAGGGTATCCTCCTTTTATTGATTAATTTTAGCTCATGAGAAAATTATTTCTTTAATTTTTATTATGATTTTTTTACACTATTAAGTGTATAACAATCTAAATAGTAATTTTCATTCATTTTGATATCTATGTTTTGTAAACTCAACTTTTTATTTTCTAAATTTTGTATAATTTTTTTCTTTTTTGCATTTGGCTCAATAGAGTTTAGTGTACCTAAAATACCCTCTATAATTTTCTTTACAAATTCTCCATATATTCCAATACCCAAAGTATTGTCATCCCATTTAGCAATAAATCTAGTGCCAGAGCATAGCATAGAAAAATTAATATTTTGATTTAAAAATGGTGTTGCTGTTAACTCAGAACAAAATGCTTGGTTCCCTGTAAGCGTAATGTCTTTTTTAATGCCATAACCATAAGTATATGATTGGGCTACTCTCATCGCTTGGTATGGTGAACCCAATAAAATCACAACATCTGTATTATAAGAAAAATCGGCAAGAGGACCTACAACAAAACCATAATGAAGCTCTTTTGCATAAATAACATTACTAGCAACAGATTTACTTATATTAACATCTTTATAAATATTCATTTTAAGACCATGTACTCCTGACTTAAAAATCTCTGGTATTTCCATAAGTCCTAAAGCTCTCGCTGCACCTGGACAATTGAGATTTTTTACTGTTGCTTTAATAAGACCTTTTGTCATTGATTTTTTTAATAAAGCACAGTAAGCTGTTTTATTTTTAGTTGTTTGTGCTTCAAAAATTTCAAATTCTTCTTTCGTTTTTAAAAATTTAAAACCTACTGGTATAAATTTCAAATCAAGTAAGGCACTTAAATAGTCTGATTGTTCTAAATTGGTCATTTTTTTCTCATTTTAATTTTTTGTAAATCAAGTCTCCTGAGACTTGGAATATTTGGACTAATATTAAAATAATAAAAACTGTAAAGTACAGAATAAAATTATTAAAACTTTGATATCCATAGTTTAACGCAACAGCCCCTAGTCCTCCTGCTCCAACAGCACCTGCTAATGTTGTCGCTGTTAAAAAGCTTATTGAGCATAAGGTAATACCTAAAGTAATAGCAGGAACCGCTTCTTTAACCATATAAAGTAAGATAATTTGCATGTTACTAGCACCAAAAGATTTCCCCACTTCAATGAGCTGTTTATCAACTTCATTTAAAGCATTTTCTATGACTCTTGCAACAAAAGGTATAGCCGAAATTGTTAAAGGGAAGATCGCGGCTTTTTCCCCAAGCGTTGTTCCTACTAACAACTTAGTTAAAGGGGAAATTGCCACAATCAATATAATAATAGGGAAAGAGCGTATCATATTGACAAAAAAATCCAATATTTTATAGGTTTTTGGTCTAGGATTTAAATTGCAATGCGGTCCATACAATACGAGAAAAATTGCTAAAATCATCCCAAATATACAGGCAAAAAACATTGATATAAATGTCATTCTTAATGTAGCCCCAATTGAGGGAAAGATTATTTTTTCACTATAATCAAGCCACAATGCAAAATTTTTATCCATCTCTACCTCTTAATAAAGTGCTAAAGCACCTTTGTATTCATTTTCAAACCATGTTTTAAACTCATCACCATGTAAGTAATCATTTGCAATTTTAACCCAAGGTGCTTTAGCATTTTCTTTTTTTAGGGAGAGTCCAACTGGGAAAGCTTTTGTTGCAGGATTTTCTATTAAAAACTTTGATGCGTCATATCCTGCTTGTTTCATACGAATAGAAGAAGTTATAACAGCATCTGCATCTGTAATATTTCTTGCAACTGTTGAAATATCAGTTTGAATGAATTGTATATTTTTTTGATTTTCTTTAATATCTAGTATTGTATAAAAACTTTCTCTTTTTTCACCAAGTGTTAGCATTTTAATGTCATTAAGAAATCTTAAACAATCATCTATATTTGATGGGTCATTTGGTATAACAATCGTTGCATTTTGAGGTAAAGACTCTAAGGTTTTATATCTAGATGAATAAATAGCCATTCTATAATAAAAAAGGTAAGGTTCCACCATTACTATATTTGAGTCACTTTTTTTGTTAAAGGTATCAATCCACGGTTTGTGGTTGTGTACAAAAGCTGTTAAATCTCCATCTTTACAAGCAGTAGCTGCAGCATTGTTTGCATCAAATAAAATTGTTTCAGCATCATATCCGCTGGCAATTAACTTATCTTTGATTTTTGTGATAATTGGCATTGTAATTATCATAGCACCTAATGTAATTTTTTGGTTTTTGGAAACAGATTTTTCACTATCTCCACACCCTGTAAAAAAAATAGCAGTGACTGCTAAAAACATAAAAAACTTCTTCATATATTCTCCTTTTGATTAATAAAATGATACGGTATATTGTTGTCTTGAAACAATGCAACCGCGGCATTTATATTTTTTTGATTGACACTTATAATAAATGTACTAATTGTATTTTCTTTATATTTTTGGGTATTTGCCCATAATATTCTATACTCTATTTTTGTACCAAGAACAGCAAAAATCATGCTGTTTTCATTGTTTTGATTTATGATTACTTTTAAGTTTATTTCTGAAAAAGGTATTTCACATAAAGTGTTTTCTCCAATAAGGTCACTTAAGGCATCGCTTTGATTAACAAATACATCACTTACTTCTCCATGGGTGATAAGTTCACCATTTTTCAAAAAAGCCATTCTGTCACAAATCATTCGAACAACTTCCATTTGGTGAGTGACTACAATGACAGTCATGTTGTATTTTTTGTTGATTTGGCTTATAAGAGTTAAAATAGATTTTGCAATATTGGGATCAAGTGCAGATGTTGCTTCATCACATAAGAGTATTTTAGGATTGAGGCTTAATGCTCTTGCGATAGCAACTCTTTGTTTTTGTCCACCGCTGAGTTCCCGTGGAAGAGTATCCTTCTTATCATCTAAGCCGACTAAAGACAATAGTTCTAGAACTCTATCATGAATTTTATGTTTTGGGTAGTTTGAATGCTTCATTGGAAGGGCTATATTTTCAAAAACATTTAATCGTTCAAGAAGAGAAAATTGTTGAAATACCATACCAATATTTTTTCGAAAAAGATTTAAAGAGTTATTGTGTAATGTTGAAATGTCTATACCATCAACGCTTAAAGAACCACTATCATGGCTTACTAGTCCATTTATACATCTAAGGAGTGTTGATTTACCAGCTCCACTTGCACCTACAAGTCCGTAAATTTCACCTGTATTTATTTTTAAATTAATATTTTTTAAAATTTCAATATTATTATAAGATTTTTTTAAATTTTTTATTTTTATCAATAATTCTTACCTGATCACCTGGGTTATAATCACGGCGGAAGTTTATCATAAAATTAATTAAAAAACAAGTTTAGTTAAATATTTTAAATTTATTTTTATAAATATTATTTGATTTTTTGCTGTTAAATTGAGAAACAGGTAAGTAAAATATAGTTATGTTAGCAATCTCATCCAATATATTGATATGCAATCATGTTATAATATTTTATGAAAAAAGAAGAGAGTAGCTGTAATGCTAAATTTTGGCAACCTAAAATTGAAGAAGATATAACCTTCTATAAAGCTCATTTGAATAATTATAGCTTTGATAAACATGTTCATGAGCATTACACTATAAGTGTGATAAAAGATGGTGTAATGGATGCTTTTATGCATGGAAAAATATTACATGTAAACAGTTTAAATATAGCTATGCTCAATCCTGATGAAGTACACTCAAATGCAAGCGAGCCTACAAAAGACTATAAACACTTTTCTTTATATTTTAGTAAAGAGTATGTAAATAAACTAAGAGATATTGGTTTACCAAGGCAAGAGGTTGTCTTTAAAGAAAGCACATTAAATGATATATGTCTAGCTCAAAAGCTTATAAGTCTAATAGAACAAGATGAAAAAGGTATCATTTCAAAGTTAGATTTTGAGTCAAAATTAGTCTCTTATATAAATGAGTTAATTTTAAAAAATACCTCTACTAAAAATTTTGAAAAATTAACTAACCATGAGATTATGATAGAAAGAGCCAAAGAGTATATAAATGATAACTATTCATTGGATTTGAGTTTAGAAGATATAGCCAAAGAGTTAGATATCTCAAAGTACCATTTTTTACGACTTTTTAAAGAAAAAACATTTATTTCCCCTCATGCTTATTTGATGGCAAGACGTGTAGAAAAAGCAAGAGAGTCTCTTCAAGGTGGTAAAAAGATTATCCAAAGTGCATATGAATCTGGATTTCACGATCAAAGCCATTTAAATAGACGTTTCAAGTCTGTTTTTGGCATCACTCCAAAACAATACCAAGATTGTTTTAAATAGCAATCACATCCAAGAATTATCTTTACATGTAAAGATATAATACTTCCATGAAAAATGATTTTAGAAATGGCTTTATAGCCAATATACCTATTGGTTTTAGTGTTGCAGCATATGGTTCAGTTTGTGGCATGATGAGTTCACAAGCAGGAGTTGAGTTTTATGAGATGCTCCTTATGAATATCTTTATATTTGCGGGTTCTTCACAGATGCTTATGGTTGAGATGTGGAGTGATAGCTTAGATGTACTTGGTATCATTTTAGCAGCTATTATGATAAATCTTAGATACTTTCTTATAGGTGCCTCATTGAGTTCTTTGTTTAAAAAAAGTACCTCTAAACAAAAGATGGCTTATATGCATTTATGTGCAGATGAAAACTGGGCAGTAACTATCGCAAGAGCAAAAAAAGAAGCTATCACACCTCTGTTTTTATTTGGTGGTGGGGTTTGTTTATTGCTTATTTGGAGTGCGAGTACGAGCATGGGGTATGTACTAGGAGAGTTTATAACAGATCCGAGTAAATATGCTCTTGATTTTGCCTTTGTTGCTATTTTTACTGCACTTACTTTTAACATGTATCATGACAAAAACAATCTTTTACCTTGGCTTATAGCAGCGTTTGTTGCAATCATAAGTGAACACTTTATTGCTGGGAAATTTTACATAGTATTAGGAGCACTTGCAGGCTCTTTTAGCGCTATATATTTACATAAGGATACATTAAATGAGTGAGATAGATTTGAATGCTCTTTTTATTATTTTTTGTGTTGCCTTAGGAACTTATAGCTTAAGATATATGGGTCTTGTTTTTTCAAATAGCTTAAGTAATGAAGGCAAAGTAAAAATCTTTTTAGATTATTTACCAGCTACTCTTTTACTCTCTCTGATTGCTCCTGCAATTTTGAAAGAGGGTGTTTTAGGTTTTGTAGCGACTGTATTCATAGCATTTTGCATGTATAAAACAAAAAGTATTTTAGCTTCTATGGTTTTAGGGGTTGTTATTGTTGCTATTGGAAGAAATTTTATCTAAATTAAATATTTTTTATTTAAAAAAATAGAATATAATAAAATAAAAAAGATTTAACATGTCACTTATGCGTATTATATTTGCTATTGTTGCGACACTTGTTTTAGTTGGAATCAATATTTATGCATACAAAAGATTTCTCAAAAAAATAGATATATTTCAAAAACATACTAGATTAGTTAAATGGTTTGTTATACTAATAAGTATATGTGAATTTCTTTTCTTTTTTTTGTTTCGATCTGGTAATGTGGATGTATCTTTATACATAGTATTCTCATCTTTTATTGGTATTTCTTTTATGCTTTTTTGCATCTCGTTACTTTATGATTTGTTTCATATGCCATTAAATAAAATTCCTTTTGATAAATCAAGAAGGCTGATGCTAAAAACTTTGCTTGATGTGACGATGCTGATTTTAGCATTTTCGTACATGTTACGAGGATTTTTCAATGGCTTTAAAGATCCAGTGATAAAAGAACAAACAATAAAGATAAATAATCTCAAAAAAGATTTTAATATAGTTCAGATTAGCGATGTACATATAGGCAAAAGTTTAGGAAAAGAATTTTTAGATTTGATTGTCCAAAAAATTAATACACTAGAAGCAGATATAGTAGTGATAACTGGTGATTTAGTTGATTTACATGTAAGTGAAATAGGAGATAAATTAGATAGTTTAAAAGATATAAAAAGTAAGTTTGGTGTCTATTTTGTAAGCGGTAATCATGAGTATTTTCATGGCGTTGAGCAAATTTGTGAGCATTTAAAATCTTTACATGTAAAGGTTTTGAAAAATGAAAACTTGGTTATAGATGATGTTTTAAATCTTGTTGGAATTACAGATTTGATGGGTAGAAAAATGAATTTGTTCAAACCAAATTTACATAAAGCGATGGCAGGAGTTGATGAAAAATTACCTACAGTTTTATTAGCACATCAGCCAAAAATTACTAAAGAATTAAACAATGAAAAAATTGATTTGATTTTGAGTGGGCATACTCATGGTGGACAGATTTTCCCTTTTGGTCTTTTAGTTTTACTAGACCAGCCTTATCTTTCAGGTCTCTACCAACACTCTAAAAAAATACAGATTTTTGTAAGTAGTGGAACAGGTTACTGGGGTCCACCGATAAGAGTGTTGGCTGCAAGTGAAATTGTCAATATTAGGCTAACGCCATCTTCTTAAAATAATTCTAATCACACTCGCTTCACCGTTGTGACCTGTCCCTTCCTTGAGTGTAACAATCTCATGAGAAAGTTTATGGATAGTACATGGAAGGGTTGCAAAAAGTTTATATAAATCATCTAACTGATAGAGTAAATTTATATCTTTGGGACCACCACTTAAGAAATTGATTTGGTCTACACTAAAAAATTCTGCAATAAAGTAGCCATTTTCTTTTAAAGCATCTATAGATTTTATAAACATTTCTTTTTGTTCATTTCTCTCAAGATGAGTAAATGTTGAAATAATAGCATCATATTTTTTTGCAGGCTGCCAGTTTTCTAATAGAGTATGCCTAATAGTAACAGCAATATCTTCTGCTAAAGCTTTTTTATGTAGTTTTTTTAATCCTATATCAGAAGCGTCAAGAGCTTCTACATGTAACCCTTTTTTTGCTAAAAAGATAGCGTTTCTTCCTTCGCCTTCACCTAAACATAAAACAGTAGTATTTTTTTCTAAAAGATGAGAATTTTCTTTTATAAAACTATTTACCTCTTCGCCATATAAAAATCCATCGCGACTAAATTTATTATTCCACATTTCTTGCATAAAATCAATCCTTTTTAATGGAGAGTATTGTACCATATTACTCATTGCAAAGCGTAGTTTTAAGGGACATGTTCCTTAAAAAGGAGAAATAAGAGAGAAGTTCTTGCCAAAGGCAAAGCTTTAGTGAGAGGAATTTTTAAGGGACTTGTTCCTTAAAAAGGAGAAATAAAATAAAAAAGGTTGATGTATGAAATATCCCAAATTTTACGATGAAATAGAAAAAATAAAAA
>Ga0193956_1000389_pt1 | contig 20529 bp, 17 predicted proteins | sample BB_7_MG_FD_140358 | JGI IMG/M metagenome (GOLD analysis project Ga0193956, IMG submission 140358) | Microbial mat bacterial communities from the Broadkill River, Lewes, Delaware, United States - BB_7_MG | ecosystem: Environmental > Aquatic > Freshwater > River > Microbial mats | place: USA...
GAAATGTTGTGCTCATGTTGAGTGACCAAGGTTATATTATGTCTTGATCTGATCACGGGTTATGAGAAAAGTTCAATTTATAATGATCTTGCCCTGGAGACTAACAATTAGTATTACTTAAAAGGATTACTAAATTGCTTTAAATATTCCTGAGCTAATAATTTAGCACCCACTTCATTTAAGTGATCATCATCTCGGTATAAAGGCAGGTCTTTTAAAGACATATTACAGTTCTCGCCTTCACAATATAATGTATGTGGTTTCATTATGATTAGTGATGGAAAACTAGGTATGATTTCTGCTAATATTTCATCCAGCATATGGTTATCAATACGTTTAATATCACATTGTAAATTATCATTAAATAGCTCCTTTTTTAAAGGGCACTTAGGGCTTTTCCCTAATAATGTAGGTGTATCTTTTACAAAAATAGGGATGGCACCACTACGTATAATAACGTTGAGTGTTTCACTTATTTTTTCTTGTAATAATGCTTGTTTTTCTTGGTTATCTGTTACGAGTACATCAGTAAAAATTCGCTGTGTAGTAAAATGTGGCCAAGAGGCTGCCATAACGACATAATCAAATTTTTGTTGCTCAATATTTGCCTGTGCTAGATTATTTCGTTGCTGACACTTTTGTGCCATATGCAGATTAGATCCCCAATTCAACTCAAAAGTAGGTAAGCACCTGTCTAACGTATAATCCTGCCCTTGATAGTTAGCATCTTTTGCAATTATTGAAAAGAAAGGTACTAAATGATTAGCATGAGAGTCACCAAAAATAAAAAAGCGTCCTTGAAAATTGTTATTTTCACCAAAATAGCAATTTTCACTTGGTAAGTCTTCACTATCTCTAAATGCTGCATGACATCCTGCTCGTGATTTACTAGCAAAAGAATTTAATGCATTATCCATCTTTAAAACATCAGGTGTGAACCTTGCTGGGTATCCATTTGAGTAAATACCCAAAAGGGCAATACTAATAAGTAACGTTGATGGTAATAAATACATGTTGCGTGCAATCTTACCAAATGAAGTAATTTTCATACTACGTAACGGTTGTTCAATATAGTGGTATGACAGTATTGATAAAAGATAAGTAATGAAAATTGCAAACAGCTGAATTGGCAAAGTGAGCTCAACCGATGTATACCGAAATAAAACCAATACTGGCCAATGCCACAAATAAAGTGAGTAAGATATATTCCCCGTATAAACAATAGGTTTATACGATAGAACTTTATTAACAATCCCCCCAGCTGAATAAATAAGTAACACTGTTCCTAACGTTGGATAAAGCGCATTATAACCAGGAAAAGATGAGTGCTCTGATAATAACAAAGCACTAAAAATAATTAATGCTAAACCGACTAATGAAATAACATGACTAGAAAGAGCATTAAGCTTAGGTAATTTATGCCAAAAAATAGCTAAACATGAACCTAATAAAAGCTCGAAAAATCGTGTAGGTAATAAGTAATAAGCTGCCCCTAATGTAACTTCAGTTCCCCATTGAGAAAACAACGTAGCAAATATTAATAAACCAATTGAGAGGTAAGCGGTAATCTTGGAGCCAAAGAGTTTAACAGCGAAAATTAGCATTAATGGCCATACTAAATAATATTGCTCTTCGACGGCTAAAGACCAAGTATGTAGTAATGGAGCCTCTTGCGAGCCTCCATCAAAATAACCACCATAGTTTTTCCAAAAGAAAAAGTTCGCTCCATAAAATACAACCCATATAATACTGCGATAAAAGCGCATTAAATCTTCTGGGAGCATCACAAAACTAAAGAGAATAGCGCTAATAAATACTACAAATAGCAGAACAGGCATTAATCGCTTAATACGACGACTTAAAAAGACTTTAAGGTCAAACTTATTCTCTATAATTTGAGGAAATATAATCGCTGTAATTAAAAAGCCTGAAATAACAAAAAAAACATCAACACCAACAAAGCCACCTGAAAAAAAACTAAAGCCTACGTGGTTTAAAATAACTAGGCCAACCGCTATTGTTCTTAATCCATCTATGTCGCTTCTATATTTCAAGATTTAATCCTTTAGTTAGCTTGTAGGCTTAACTTAGTTAACAGTATTAATTGATATAATGGTGATTTTAGGGGTATTTAAGTTAAAGATCATCCAATTTAAAAAATAATTTCATAACTCCTAGACATTTTAACCTGAGAAATTTATGCTCGTTGAATAATATCTAATAAAGTACAAATGGATTTCTCATAGATGACGAATACTGCAACACAATTAAATAAACACACTACGCGTGATATCTATTTAGATGCAGTAAAAGGTTTCTTAATACTTTGTATCGTACTTGAGCATAACCATTTATTAACGGCTAAATTTGAATGGATACGACCTTTCAGTGACGCTTTTGCCGCAGGTTGTTTCTTAATACTTACCTTTGCAAGACCTATAGTCAAGAGTAGCTTTTCTTCTTTTGTAAATAAGTACTTTACTTACTGGTGGCCATTTATCGGTTTTATCAGTGTGACCAGTATTTTAAACTTTTACTTATACAATAATAGTCAACTAATTGATTCTTTATATAATTACCTAAATGCATTATTTTTTGCTTCTCCACATGCAATTAAAATTTCTTCTGGATTCATGTATTTTTGGTTTTTACCTTGTTTATGCTTTTTATATTTGATTCGAAGAATGTTTAGTCGGCTCGGCAACTACGCTTATCTACTAGCACTTATCGCATGGATGTTTATTGGGGAAATAAATGATGAAATACTCACCAAAACACCTTTTTCATTACATGTTATTGCTTTTATTCTACTAATAGGGTTTTGCTATAGTAAACTCCACAAAAAGATGCTAGAACCTTCCTTATCTATGAAGGTATTTAGTATAACTTGTTTTCTATCTTGCTCTATTGCCAGCTATTTCATAGGGTGGGAATTATTTTTGGCTGGAGGAATAATACCTTCAATACAACAGCCTACATTATTAGTTTTTTATTCATTCTTTATGTTAACTGCAATTCCAGGTATTTATCATTTGTTCAGCATACTCCCCAAATTTATTACCTCTTTTTTTGCTTTCAATGGTATACATAGTATGAAAGTCTATTTATTTCATCCTCTAATATATATCTCTATCACTCAAGTTATGCCGATTGTACAAGATCCGTTTTTATCGTTTATCACCACAATCGTCTTAAGTTTGTTACTTTCATTTATCGTGATAAAGTTACGACCACTCGATAATTTTATTTTCCCTAAAAACATCAATGCTTTAGCATTTAACAGGAAATCGTAAACAATGGGTTATTTTGTACTAGTACTAACGATTATTGTTTACCTCATTAGGCCTGCAGAATGGATTCCAGCTTTATACTTTAATTGGAACATGCTACTTAATGCCCTAGGTTTACTCGTTGTATGTGGTATTGCAATAAATCAAAATCGTAAATTAACTTATGATCGAACTACCCTATTTCTGCTTTGGTTTGTCGTCTCAATGTTGCTTTCGAACATTTTCAATGGGCAGTTTAATACAATAGTCACTTATTTATCGCAGATGATGTCGACTATTATTATTTTTGTACTTGCCCAAACAGCAATCACTAAAGGAAAGCAAATAGACAACTTCATTCTTGTTATTATTTGCCTAACCTTATTTATTTGTTTTCAATGTTATTTACAAGTAACTACTGGCGCTAATTGGGGAGGACTAGAGCCTCTCACTAGAAGCACACCAACAGGTACTGAATTACAGGTTGTATGGTTTGGTATTTTACAAGATCCAAATGACTTAGGTATGTTTTTAATTGCTTTTGCTCCCTATATTTTAAATAAAGTTCTTTATCAAGGAAACGCATTTATATATAAAATATTATGGTTAATAACTCTATTATGCATTAGCTATACCGTCATTTTAACTAACTCAAGAGGGTCAATTCTCGCATTCATGGGAGGGATTGGCTGTTTTTATATTATCAAAAAAAGATCACTCGCTGGATATGTAATTGCTGGAATGTTAGCCGTTGCTTTATTAGCGATAGCTCCTTCAAGAATGGGGGAATTAGGCTCGGGTGACTATAGTGCTATGGGTAGAGTTTATGCTTGGATACTTGCCTTAGAGCTACTCGCAATGAACCCTGTCTTTGGCATAGGTGCAATGCATTTTTTAGACTATCACGGATTAACAACCCACAATAGTTATGTACTTGCTATGGTTGAAAATGGAGTTGTTGGCTTTATTGGTTATTTTGGGATAATTGCACTTGCGGTATATACCATGATCAAGGTTGCCTATGATTTGGAAGACAAAAAACGCAGTACCGAAGTTATTGCTCTTGTGGCTGGAATGCTAGGTATATTAATTTCTATCTTCTTTATTTCCAGAACTTACGTTCTGTTACCTTTCCTCTATATAGCCATTATGATGACTTATATTCGAGTTTATTGCCCTGAATTACATGCTAAACACATAAAAGCCTTATCCTTAGTGAAAATTATATCGCTTAGTCTTGGCTTCATTGTTTTCATATATATATTTAATCGCTTAGCAACCACATTGTTAATTTAAACTAACGTTTTCAATATTATTTTTTAAGTTTAATCACGATGAATTTAATCAGGCTTTTTATTATTAATTTAATCGCTAAATAATTTAATTTAGTTTTTAGCGATTTTAATAATATTTTCAATGCAGCATTTATCTCATTGCGGTATAAATGATCTTTCGCCCAAGCATTCAATATAAACACTTTCATTTGAATATAAAGCGATTCAAAATTATTAGGGAGAGTGTCTTTATTGGTTTGAAAAAAGCGGTCAATCACCATAAGATTATCAGCATAAGAACTCATTTGAGCACCTAAACTGTTCTCAACTTCGTGTTTAACCACTAATAGCTCTTGAACTTCACCAATTACACCTAATTTTGCTATTTTCAAGTATAAATCAATATCTTCAGCGGTATTCAAGCCTTCATCAAACCCTTGAATATTTTGAATAATCTCTGTTTTAACCATAACGGTTGAGGTTGTTAAATATGGAAAATTAAATATATCCGTAAGGTTTTTATCCTCTTTCGAATATTCATTTTTACTCGTGTTAACTTTACTTTGCCGCTCTTTTGTATATGACGCAAGCCAATGTGTATTGCTTTCCATTAAGTTGTATTGCACTTCAAGTTTATTAGGTAGCCATTCATCATCAGAATCTAAAAAAGCAATGTATTCCCCAGTCGCAAACTTAATTCCTTTGTTTCTGGCAGCAGAAGCGCCTGCATTGCTTTGTTTTATTAATTTAACCGATAAGGTGTTTTGTTCAATCACCTCGACGGTATTATCAACAGAGCCATCATCTACCACAATAACTTCATAATCGGTATAAGTTTGCTGTTGTATGGAATTTAGCGCTCTTTCAATAAAAGCACTAGAGTTGTATGCAGGCATTATAATAGAAATCAATTTCTCTTTCCTTAATTAACTATTTACAAAATAACAAAAAATAATAAATAGTAGTTTTTTAATTACTTAGCCTTTAATATTAGCACATAGAATATATGTGCTAATAGTTGATATTTTGTTATTTTGTTATTTTGTTATTTTCACATATAACCATCAAAAAAAGTAATAGAGTCAAAAAATTGGTTGAGCTATGAATATACTATTTTTAACAACACATGCATACTTGCCTCAACGTGTTGGCGGTTCAGAATCGTCCACTAATGACTTATGTCAATTATTACTAGCCAAAGGGGATTCTGTTGCTGTTATGGCCTCACTAGATTTATACGATAGAATATGGCTAATGAATCGTATAAAAGCTAAGTTTACAAAAAATCTGATGCCAAGTGATATCAATATAGGCTATCCAGTTTATAGAGGTTGGAATTTAACTAAAGGGTTGGAATCTGTCATTAATGAATTTCAACCAGATTGTGTTATAACACAAGCTGGTGAAAGTATTCCAATTATCCAGCGTCTTGATCAGTTAAACATAAAAACTTTTGTTTATTTGCGAGATGTAGCATTTGCGTCACACGGTGGTTCATATTTTAAAAGTGAAAATATAAAATATATTGCAAATTCTCAATTTACAGCTAAAAAATTCAAAAACACCTTTGATATTTCATCTTTCGTAATACCACCCAGTATTACTTCGTCTAATTATAAAGGTAAAAGAACACCTAAATATGTTTTGTTTGTATGTCCATTTCCAGAAAAAGGTTTAGAAGTGGCTTTAAAGGTAGCTGAAGCAAATCCAGATATTCCTTTTTTATTTCTTGAATCATGGAAACTATCTGAAATAAATTTACAAAACCTAAAAACAAGACTACTTAAAATACCTAATATCACGTTCAAACATTCACAAAAAAGCATGTTGCCAATATACACCGAAACCAAAATAACTCTTATGCCAAGTCAGTGTGAAGAAGCCTGGGGAAGGGTTGCCTCAGAATCGCAAGTTAATGGTATTCCTGTTATTGCCAGCAATATTGGTGGGCTACCAGAATCTGTTGGTAAAGGGGGGGTATTAGTACCGCCAAATGCAGAAATCGCTATATGGACCGAGAAATTACGTCAACTATGGGATAACGATGAAGTATATAACGAGTACTCTCAGCTAGCTTTACAACATTCAAAAAGACCTGAAATTGCGCCATCGCACTTAGTTTCTGTATTAAAAAACTATATTTCATATTAATTAATTTCAATTATAGATAAAAAATACTACAAATATAATGTTAAGGATTAACTTGTAAATGAAAATATCAATAATTTCTCCATGCTATAATGCAGAGCAATATTTGCCAGAAATGATTAAAAGTATTTTACAGCAAAGCTATAAAAACTTTGAATTAATTATTGTTAATGATGGTTCAACCGATAACTCACTACAGATTATAAAAAATTATAAAAACCTAGATTCAAGAATAATTCTTATTGATCAAAAAAATTCAGGAAAACCTTCAATTGCGAGAAATGTTGGAATAAAAAAATCTTCAGGTCAAATAATCACTTTCTTAGATTCTGATGACATCTATGATCCTAACCGGTTGAATTTAATTATTACTGCTTTTTCAATGAACCCAACTATTAATGTTGTCATTCATGATTACGATAGAATTTCTGCGCATGGCGATAAGTTAACAGATGGTATTATTTCTTCAAAATGGCAAGAGCACAATTTGGATGATTTATTTAAACCGCTTGAAGGTCATTTATATCAGTCAATTGGGAATTTATACCTCGGTTTTTTAACTACTTTTTTTATGGTACATACTTCCTCTATCGCGTTTAAAAAGCAAGCTTATTCACTGGAATCAATACTCTTTGACGAAACACTTATTTATTATGAAGACTTATTGAAGTGGTCTCAACTTGCTATCAATCAGAATGTTGTTTATATCCCACAAGTACTTTCTTCATACAGAGACACCCCAGGAGGCCTGATAAGTAATAGTAAAGACTTTGACTTAGGTGGTATCGATTTCTATGAAAATCAATTACAGCAACCTTTATGTCCTCTTTCTGATGATTTAAAAAAGATACTTCGAAATAAACTTATTATAGAATATAGAAATTCACTATACAGTGTCGCTTGTAATGGTGAATTCAAAAATACATTAATGCTTTCTTTAAATTTGTTAAAAATGAACCTAACACTTACAAATCTAAAGCTTACTTTTAAAAGCATCGTTTCTAGCTTAAAAAATAAACTATAATATTATGAGCCTAACTAAAAAGCTATTTACTGGCTCTGCCTTGCAAACCCTTAATTTGTTATTCGATATAGCAATAGGTTTTGTAATGATGCCTTTTCTCATTACAAATTTAGGAGAGAGTTGGTATGGTTTATGGTTACTTGTAGGCTCAATTATTGGCTTTTTAGCTATTTTAACATTAGGCTTATCAAGCGCGGTACAGCGTTATTTAAGTATTGAAAACGAACCTGATAAATATAAAGAATACAACCAAACCTTAAACTCTTCATTAGCTGTTTTTATTATTGCTTCGCTGCTAGCCATTGTTATTGCTTCGGTTATTGCTTTACTACCATCTTTATTTATTTCTGATGTAACCTTAATAGAAAGCTTCAAATATTTAGTTTTATTGATGGGTGTCAATATTGCTGTCTCTTTTATTTCTTCACCCTTTAGAGCTATTTTAGCAACTGATTATAAGTTTTCATTAATAAGTGTTGTCGAGCTGATCACTATTTTATCAAAGGCTGGGCTATCATTTCTTTTTATTATAATGGACTATAGCGTTGTCGCGCTCGGCGTTGCCACTTTAATAGGTAATGCATTGGGTAAGGGTATATTAATTATTTATGCGATTAAGTTAACTGAAAAGTTTCGCTTTAGTATGGCTTTCGTTACCAAAGATAAACTCCTTACTTTGTTCAAATATAGTAGTAAAACCATGTTAGCTTGGCTTGGTGATGTACTTCGATTCTCGGTTGATAATATTGTTATTACTGCTTTCGTTGGTTTGTCATCTGTCACTATTTATAACTTGCCGTTACGTTTATATAATTATGCTTCTCAATTTATAATAACTTCGCTTGGCGTATTACAGCCTTTTTTCTCTCAAAAAGCAGGTGAAAAAGATGACCACGCTATCCGACACAAATTTGAACTTGCTTGCGGTGTTGCTTTTGCTTTAGGTGCTATATTATCCGCTGGCTTGTTTGTTTTTGGCTATGAGTTTATTTCTCTTTGGGTAGGTGAATACGAAGAAATTAAAACGCTAATTTATATCTTTCCTGCGATGATTTTGTTGGCGACAAGTCAAAATCCTTGCATATTAATATTATATTCTCATAACAAGCACGAGTATTATGCCTACCAAAATATAGCTGAAGGTGTTTTAAATGCTATTATTAGTGTTATTGCTGTGCAATACATAGGTGTTATAGGCGTAGCATTAGGTTCGCTAATACCTATGTTAATCACTAAAATTTACTTTCAACCTCGTTTAACCTGCCAGTTAATTGGCTTTTCATTAACAAATTACTATAAACAAATGTTTATTTGTTATGTATTTGTATTTATAGCAACGTTAATTGGTACTTATTTAAAAACAGACATACAAACTTGGTTCGATTTAGTGATAAACATTACTGTTTTCTGTTTGTTTTTCGTGCCCGCCTATTGGTTTATTACTTTAAATAAAACAACTAAACTATTTTTTATGTCGAAGTTACACTTTCAAAAATCGTTAGATAAATAATAAAATTTTAGTCAGTAATGGCTAGCTAGGCTATTGATACACTTTCGAATAATTTTGTGCACATTGCTGCATTGAGAACCCATTGATGAATATTTCAATGCTTCGTTCACTGAATTTATTGTAAAGCTCTTCATCTTGAAAGATTCGCTGAATACTATTTGATAGTTGCTCTGCATTTGAGTATTCATATAATAGGCCATTAACTTCATGATTCACTAATTCAGGGTTACCGCCTACATTTGACGCAATTGTTGGTGTACCGCTAGCTAATGCTTCTAATATTGCTAATGAGAGCCCTTCTGTTTCAGATGTCACGGCGAGTAAATCACAATGACCATAAATTTCATCACGATCCGTAACAAACCCTCTAAAATTAACTTCTACATTCGAAATTAATTCTTGGGCAAGATCCTTATTCTTTTGCATTAAGTCACCAGTACCAAAGAATGAAAGGCTTAATTTTTCTTGTATATTTTGTGGTAATTTTGCCACTGCTTCTATTAAAAAGTGTTGGGCTTTAAGCGGTACAAATCTACCGACATGAGCAATTCTAAATTTATCACTGTGTGATTTCGTCGTTTTCATCGGCAATACACCGTTGAGCACAGTACATGACTTATTTTTGAATTCAGGGTAAGTAGCTAAATAATTTTTTCTTGCTTTTTCAGCGACAAAAACCATTTTGTGTAAGCGAAATTTAGCGAGCCTATAAGTTAAACGCCATTTAAATGAAGTATGTACACGCTCGTTATGTCGTGTATAAATAACCTTTATCGGTAGCAATAAAGAGGCTAATAAAATTCGAAATAAACTATAGCTACTATGTACATGAACAATATCAAATTCTGATAAATAAGATCTTAACTGCCTAATTTTAGTGCCATGCACTAACCCTAAACCAAAGCGCTTTACTTCTTTTTCAAGCGGCTCTCCTTCTTTACCCATTGACAAAATAGTGGTATTAAAATGATGGTTTTGCTGCTGTTCTACCGCAAGATCGATAACAAAACGCTCTGCTCCTCCAACGTTTAAACTACTCACGACATGTATTACTTGCATTTAAAGGCACTCTATTTTCATTAGTAAAAACTACAGGTTAGGTGTTTTTATTGTGTTGGACGCTATATTGATAATTAAGATATATAGTACTACCCGTAGTGCATTATAAAAAAATGCTGAAATTGTAAGTTGCTCAATCACTTAGCGTGATACAATGACATCTTCACCAAAAGATTAGTCAAATGAGCAACTTACACGATAGTTATACCAAAATTCTTACCCTACTGCACGACATTGAACCAAATTCTTATTTCTTAAATCAAAAACGAAAACCTAAACTCAACGACACTGAATTAATCGCATTGAACCTAGCAGCTGAGTGCCTAGGCATTGATTCAGAGCGCTTTCTTTTCACGCTATTACCTCAGTTTCTCAAAGCTAAAATTGACCGCACTGTTTATAATAGAAGGCGACGAAAATTAGCCTTTAAAATAGAGTTCTTTAGACAAAAAATTGCCTCTATCATTGTACCCATCGAAGACTATCATGTGATTGACAGTATGCCTTTAGAGGTCTGTAAATATAGTCGCTCATCTCGCACTAAAATATGTCAAGAGAATATAGATACATCACCAAGCTTTGGTTATTGTGCTGCACAAAAATTACATTATTTTGGTTATAAAATTCATGCTGTTTGCACTGTACAAGGCGTTATTAAAACTTTTGATATATCCAATGCCTCAGTTCACGACATTAACTATCTTAACGATGTAAAGCATCAACTTAATAATTGTATTCTTATTGGTGATAAAGGCTACCTTAGCCAACAATATCAACAAGATTTATTTGAATCATCCAATATAAAAATTGAAACGCCAATGCGTAATAATAATGCCAATTTTAAACCTTTTCCCAAGCCATTAAGCAAAGCGAGAAAAAGAATAGAAACCTTATTTTCTCAGCTGTGTGACCAGTTTATGATCCGACGTAATTATGCTAAATCATTCGATGGATTTTCAACACGAATATTATCAAAAATAACGGCATTAACACTCATTCAATGGTTTAATCAACAAAATGGAAATAACATTAACAATTTAAAAGTTGCTGTTTTTTAAATGCACCACGGGTAGTACTGTTTAATGCTATTTGTTCATTAATTTGTTCATTAACTTATTCATTAACTTCTGGCTAACTGTATAAAAGTACTTCACTACCTTATATCTTAAAGTATAAATTGAATAATGAACGACTGGTATATCATTCTTTATATATTGTATTTTATACGAAGAGTGATTGCCTTTCATTAAATCATAAAAATCTAAACCTCTTTCTGCTGCAATTTTTAACGCGGTTATATGCATTGCAACGCCCGCAGATGAAAGTTGACTCTCATGATTAACAGCACTTTGGTAGTAATAAAGTATATTGCCATCAAGCATTCCATAAAATAGAGCAGATAACTCATCTTTACATTCAATTTTAAATGCGATGAGCTTATTATTTTCAAGTGCTTTTTTACTATATATTTGATGAAACTTTACAAAATCGGCTTGTTCAAATGCGCCTATTTTACCTCGTTTATTCCACCCATGATTATGCTCCATAATTAATGTTGCATAAAATTTTTTTAAATCTACTGCTTCATTTACCACAGTGACATGCCAGCGTGTATCTAACAGAGTTTTTTTAGCATGTCTTCTTATGTTATTACTTTTAAACGAAGATATTTGTTTAATTTGCTCTTGTTGAACAGGAATTATGTAACGATTACCTATGTGTTCGCACTGTTTTTTTCCGATAGAGATAGATGTATTTTCTAACCATAAATAGGCATTAGATATAGTAAGAATATTTTCTAAACTAATGGCTGATATACTTTTATTAGCTAAAACAATATCAGTGAATTGCTTTAGTATTTTCTCTTTAAATATTGGGGTTATTAAAAAGTCTTGAAACTCACTGCAAACTTCTGATTTTATTGCCTCTCCCGTACCAATAAAACGCAACTCATTGCCCACAATCACCTTTTTAAGATAACAAGGGATAATACCTATTATTTCTTGCTCAAAATACCAAATATGTATATAAAGTTGGTCTTTTGAGCGAAGAAAAACCTCAATCCAAGTAGCTAGCCAATCCCAGCTATTACAAATGCTATTATCATTTTGTTGTTGTCTAAAGCTTTCCCAACTAGATGAGGTGTGTTTTAACGTTTGAGAAGAGGTAATCACAGACAGTTCAAATGACATAATTAAGCAACTAATTCCTTGGTAACTTTTTGTCCTGCCAATTAAAAAATTTTAAAAAAGTAATTGTTAATTTTCAAATAAAACAACATTCGTATTTTAAACAATTAATATCATTAGTGGCAACACAAAAACGATTAATGTCTAAATTGTTGCAGATACTGCGATGAAAACCAGGTTCATTATTGAATCCAATGTTATAACCTGCTGATGCGCTATATTCAAAACTTTTTTGATTATAACAATAATAACGTCCAACAGGGTATGCAATTGAGTTTATTTTACACTTAAGGCGCTCTTCTAAAACCAATTTAGATTCTATTATTTCTTGATTATGTTGTTCATCACTTAGCTGTGAAAGTATTGGATGAGTTAATGTATGAGAGCCAATTTCCATGCCTTGGTCTATTAGTGCTTGAGCATGCTCCCACCCCATAAACAATTGAGAATTATCGTCTTGTAATTGCTCTTTGGCTAGAGGAAACTGAATGCGTATATCTTCAAGTGCAGTTAATACAGAGAGGTTCTTAGCTTGCTTAATATCCGACATTATTTGTTGAATAATTTTATCGATATTATTGTTATCAAGCTTATATTTTTTAATGCTATTAGGTAAATGATAGGTTAAACCATGAGACTTTCTCAATAGGTAAGCAATTTCATCCCACCATGTAATTGAGTTTGTATCTAAAAATTTTGTGGTTAAATAAAATACCGCTGGTACTTTATGCTTCACAAGTACAGGAAGCGCTTGTGTGTAGTTATCTAAATAGCCATCATCGAAAGTAATTACCGCAAATCGACTATTGGTTATTTCATCTTGTTCAATAAGTTGAGCTAATTGAACTGTGTTGATTATTGTAAAGTGCTTCTTCAGTTCAATTATTTGTTGTTCAAAAGCTTGTTGTGTACAAGAGAATATAGCTCTATCAAAGTGTGTTTTTTCTTTATTTCCAATACGATGATAATTAAAAACATAGATACCGTTTGGCAATTTATTCCAAAAGTAATTTATCCCGCCTGTTAAGGAGAGTAATTTACTAAATAATTGGCGAAGTTGATAAAACATGAGTTATATCAACTTAACGACTTAAATTTTGGTTTAGGTAAAATAAAATCTCTATACTCGTTAGGATCTCCATATTTACCGGCTTCAGCAGCTTTAGCAATGTTGTACATTTCACGTGCAGAAACATAATGAAGGATATAATTATCTTTATCATTATACTTAGTTTCTAAATAGGAATGCATGTCGTGACGAGACTGACCTAATAATATATCCATGTCTGCTTCTTGAGTGCCATGGGTATGCACTTTAATAAATACCCATTCTGGCCGACCTTTTACATGAATATGGGAATTAACCCATTGGTCTACTCGCGATTTTAATGGAGGGCACGCCTTTCTGACATCTGCATTTTCAACATGGGGTAGACCTTTCGCCGTTCTCCAACTGAAGTTTATACCAATAGGCCCTTGTATCAGCATTATATCACCAGACTCTTTTTCTCCTACCTTCACATCTATACCAGTATCATGGCTTTTGCACTTACCTGGCCTTCCAGTTGCATAATAGATAGAATTTACTTTGGTTGTTTGTGCTGGGCTTGGCGTTGCAGGTAATGTCATATCGACATAACAACCAGTTTTATTTAACAGCGATAATTCATTATCAATTCCGCACATATAACCATTAGGTAATGAATTGTCTAATGACCAATTTCCATGAATAAACGCATACATAATTTGTTCAGTTTCTGGGTGAACTGGTAACGCACCATGATCATGGTGCAATCTTTTAGCAAAGTTAGTCATTACTTTAGTAAAGTTTTCAGGGGTGTCGTTGTCGTGGTGAAGATGTATCTCTATTTCACCAAAACCGCGGTAACACATATCAGACAACTTAGCTAAGTGCTCGTACCTATACTCTTCTTCAGGATAGAAAAAACAATGTTTAGGCATGTGGCCATCAGCATCTTTATGCTGTTCAGCCATTAATGGATAGTCTTTAAACCATCGGTCGACACGCGCACGCTCTAATTCAATATTATCTCGATTTTTCCATTGCGGTTCAAAGTGATCAACAAAACAAAACATCACATGAACAGGGCCTTTAACTTTAGGACGATTCAGTACGCTTTTGATATATGAAAAAAACCAAATATCCATATTTTTCTTTTTTAGTACTAACCAAAAAGCAAGCATAGCACAAACAAATAAGATAAGAATTAAATACATTATTTTGTGTCTCCTGAGCGTGCGGTTCGTTGCCAACCGCCACTTTTATGTCCTTTTAAAAATTTCAAAAAGCCTTGCGCTAATGCAACATTCATTGATAAGAAGAATGTTATTATAGCCACTAATCCATGAACTTTTTTACCGCTATCTATTTTTCTTTGCCCATAATAACCAATCGTATAAAACACCACTTGTCCTATAAATAAAAGTAAATACACTGGTGTAGTAATTAATAATAAGTTTGACAAAAACACAACTAACATTAGATGAGGTGCAAACCAACGTAGCACTTTATGCGACCAATAACATAAGCTAAACCAACCTTGAAGCGGTGACAATGCCCATAAATTAACCATAAAGGCTTTGTAGTTACCTATACCTATCCTTACTCTACGGCCGTACTCTTCTTTAAGTGAAGGAGCTATTTCTTCCGTTGCTATAGCTAATTCGTTATAAAGCACTTGGTAACCCTGTTTTTTTATGTTCATAACGATGCAAAAATCATCAACAACTGTATCTTTTGATAAAGGAATATATAATTCACGTTTTATAGCATAAATAGCACCATTAGCACCTAATAAGCCACCGAGTGCTGATTCATACTTTTTAAGTAATTGTTCGTACTTCCAATATAGACCGTCTTGGTTCTGATTGCCTTCTTCAGTTTCTAAAACTAATTCACCAGATACCACGCCAACCTTATCAGTAAAGCTACGAATTAGAATATCTACTGCATCGATATTAAAGTCAGTATTAGCATCAGTTAATACTAAATAGTCAGCTCTTGATTGCGATATAAGATCGTTTAATACAGAAATTTTTCCTCGATTTTCAGGAAAAACGAATGCTTTAACACGAGAATCTGTGAAGCCAGTAATTATTTCGCTGGTTTTATCTCTACTACCGTCTGAGGCAACTAATATGTTTAATTTACCTTTATAATTCTGCACTAATGCATTTTCGATACGAGCTTTAATGCAAGCCTCTTCATTATATGCTGCAATTATTATATCTACGCTAGGTAATTCATTTAGCGTTTGCAGTTTAATTTCTTTAGGTTTAACAAGTAATTTTAATAATAATGGGTAAATAAAGTATGAATACACTAGTAGACTTAATGCCCCCCAAAAAACGACTAACATTTTTTTTCACCTTTGTTTATTACTTTAGCGGGGATACCAACAACGGTTACATCATCAGGCACATCTTTCACTACTACAGCATTAGCACCTATTTTTACATTGCTACCCACAGTTATACCGCCAATAATTTTAGCCCCTGCACCTATAAATATATTATTACCTAATACTGGCGCTTGACCTTTTTCATCACCAATAACTACACCACTTTCAATAATAATATTTTGTCCACCACGTACTTTTGAATTTATAACAACACCCACAGGGTGCATAATAACAAAGCCATAATTAAATCGTGCTGCTGCGCCAATTACGCAACCATTTATTACGCGATTAAACCATAATGTAATAATAGCTAAAGGGGACAATTTATAGGTAACTAACCATTGAGTTAATCGATATAAAATATTAGCAGAACTACCATCACTCAATAGTACTCGCAACATTGACACATTATATCCCTCATGAGCCAACACTTGTTGTTTTTGCTTAAAATCACTTTTTAGGTATTTCACAGTTTTTATATTTCGTCCATTACTCGTTGTACATTTTTATGCCAATCAAATTGCACTGCATGCGATAATATTTTTTTACTACACCAGTCTTTATTCAATGCTTCTACCATTGCATGAGCCAGTTGTTCACTGTTTTTTTTATCAACTAAGATTCCCACATTTTCATTAACCACTTCGGGGATTCCACCCACTCGTGTTGCTATAACGGGTGTACCACAGGCAAAAGATTCCAGTAAAACATTTGGCACACCTTCACGATAACTTGGTAGTACTAGCACGCTAGCATTACGGATAAATTCAGCAACGCGAGGTAATGCAACTGAACCATGTAGCTTTATAGCATTTTGCAAGTTATGCGTACTAATTCTATCTATTAGCGCACTTTTCATTGGGCCTTCCCCCAATATATCTAACGTTAAATCAGGAAACTGTTTTTGACAGGGTATAAAAGCAGAAAGTAATTCATTTACTCCTTTAGTGGTAATTAAACTACCAACAAATACAAACGATTGATGCTGCTTAATTGGCTCTGGATAAAATATTATTGGATTTACTCCATTGTAATTCACCACTAGTCTATCTTTTACTACCCCTGTTTTATGCAATGCATCAGCAAGGGCTTCGCTTGCACAGAAAACACTTTGTGCTTTATTTAACCATTTTTTCATTAGTTTTGAACGAAAACTAAAATTTATATTTTCATTTACATCAGTTCCATGTACTTTGACGAAAAAAGGTAATTTTAAAAATTTATTTACCATAGCAGCAGCTACTGCATCAGGAAATCCCCAAGAAGCCATTAACGCTGATGCTTTTTGTTTTTTCATCCATGGAAGAAAAAATAGTAATGAAAAGCATTGAAAAAAAGGCACTAACCTACGCCCTATTTTAGGTATATAAAAATAAGGGCAGTATTTAATATCATTATTTGATTGGCATTCTTTGCGATGATTAAGCCATTCTTTCCATGGCAGTAAAACAACAATTTTTACTGGCTTTTTTTCAGCAATTAGATCAAATTGTTGTTTATTAAAACTTGCCCTATTAGGTGCCCAAGGCACTGGGTACAAATTAGTAATAATAAGAATTGGCTTATGCTTTTCATACATAAACTACACAAGCCTTTCATATACAGGTAAATATTGTTTTGCTGTATTCAACCAATTTCGTTCTTCACGAACAAAAGCTAAACCTTGCTCACTAATTTCGGTAAGTAAATCTTTATTATCAATTACTTTAATAATTTTAGCGGCTAATGCTGCCGAATTGTCAGCAGAAAATAAGAATCCTGTTTTACCATCTTGAATTAATTCTTTATGACCACCAATATCCGAAGCAATAACTGGCTTATATTGTGCCATTGATTCAAGTGGCTTTAGTGGAGTAACTAATTCAGTTAATCGAATACTTTCGCGTGGAAACACCATTAAATCAGCTAAACTGTAGTAACGACTGACTTCTGCAAAAGGTACACGACCAACAAAAGTAACAAAATCTGCTAAGTCTTGATCACTTACTTGTTGTTGTAAGTTAGTTAACTCATTACCAGCGCCCACCAATAAAAGATGAATGTCTTTTCTTGTTTTAGTTATTTCTTTCATCGCACTAATGGCATAGTGCAACCCTTCATACTTAAAAAATGTTCCAACAAAGGCAAGTACTTTTTTACCTGAGAGGTTAAATTTTTGTTCTAACTCGGCATCACGCTGGTATGAAGGTTGAAAATTGTTGATATCAACCGCATTGGGTGTAACAAAAATCTTGACTGGTGGTATACCTCTTTTGATCAAATCCGCTTTTAATCCTTCGCAAATACAACTTACCGCATCGACTTTTTCAAAGGCGCGTTGCTCAATAGCTTTAATCATTTTATATTTGATACTACCTTCTTTCGTCTTCCCTGTGTCAACGGCAGCATCTTCCCATAATGCTCTAACTTCATAGGTAACAGGAATATTATATTTATTTCCAATTTTAATAGCTGCTAGCGCATTAAACATGGGTGAATGTGTTTGAATAACATCTGGTTTATTGGCAACCACAGCTTGTTCGATTCTTTTTGCTAGATAATTAATATGATGTAAGTAATTTACAAAAGGAATTTTACTTAAGAACGAATTTGACGCAGGAGTGCGCTCATAAATAACACCTTCAACATCATCTTGTAATTGGGTAAAGTCCTGATACCTTTGACTAGTAAGTTGCTGAGTTTCAATACCTATTTCACGCTGATGACGTATAATAGCATCAGATCTCAATGAATACCCACTGATATTAGGTCTTGAATACTCTAAAACATGTAAAACCTTCAAATTTCTTCCTTTCACTAATTTAGGTTGATGCTAATTGATACTAATAATGACTTAATTATCTGCCCTTACCAAATAAGACTATTTCAACCGTTCTAATTAAAATAAGAATATCTAACATAAAACTGCGGTGTTTAATGTAGTAAAGATCATATTTTAATTTTTCTAATGAATCGGCCTCGGTAGCACCATAGGGATATTTTAATTGTGCCCACCCCGTTAAGCCTGGTTTAACATTATGGCGTTCATTATAATAAGGGATATTTTTAATTAAGCTTTGAACAAATTCTGGGCGCTCAGGTCTTGGGCCAACAAACCCCATGTCGCCACGCATCACGTTATAAATTTGAGGTAGTTCATCTATACGGTATTTACGTAAAACATTTCCAATTTTGGTAATTCGAGGGTCATCTTCCGACGCCATTTGTGCACCAAATTTCTCGGCGTCTAAACGCATACTTCTAAATTTAATAATATTAAACGGTTTACCATCTAAACCTACACGTTCTTGATAATAAAAAATTGGTGCATTAATGCCTTCGTCTAATTTAATTAAAATAGCAGTTATTAACATAATTGGCCAAGTTAAGGCAAAAAGAACAAATGCCATTGTCGCGTTAAAAATCCAGTCTAAGGTATTACGAAGGTGGTTTAATGACGCAAAACCATTTGAATAAATAACCCAACTAGGATAAATAAGATTAACCGCAATTTGTCCCGTTTCTCGTTCAATAAAATCTAAAATTTCAGTAATTTCAATACCACGAATTTTACAAGCAAATAATTCATTAATGGGTATGTTGTTTCGTCGTTCGTCACTGGCAACCACTATTTCATCGATATGATGCTCAAGTGCATAGCTAACCAATGAACCTTCCAGTTCAATTCTAGTTTCTTGTTTAATGCCTTCTTCTGCATCACCGTCCATTACGATATAGCCATGAACTGAAAAATTTTGTCTGTCGACATCTCGGCGCATTCTTCTTTCTATTATTGACGCTCTCTCGCCAGCACCTAGCACTAAAATAATGCGTTTATTAAAACCAAAAAAATCTATTTTACAAGTTAAATAACGAAATATACTAACAATAATAAAACTCACCAGTGAAGCAACAGCCAATACTTCAATGGGTAGCGCATATTTGCCATAGAAAGGGTTGAGGATAGTAAGAACAAAGAAGGCAACGGCAACACACATTAACACTCGGCGTATAACACCTCGAAAATTAACCCGTAATTTAGAGTTGTATAAACCTAAGGCTAAGGAGGTTAATTGGTTAAGCAAAGCAAACACTAAAGCATAAATAAGCAAGTAATTGTCTGGTACAGCGGGTAAATCAATAAAGCCAATAAAACTATTAATATAAATGGCTAATGGTAATCCTCCGAAAAATAAAAGGAATTCAATGATAATTAAAGATTTACTTGCAACTGATAAATCGCGAAAATTGGGGCTAGACATAAGAGACTAGATTCCTTGATTAATGATATAGTTATTGAAATAAGCTTCATCATACAGCGATAATCAATTGATGTAGAGTGACTTATTCTGATATTAATTATTTTATAATATAAGGATGATGTCTGCTTGACCCTCTTAATTTATTTGCCACATTAGACACATAAATCCTTATACTTCAATAATGGCTGGGTGATTCTAGCAAAAATATAACAAAAGTTAACGCTTTATTTACCGTGGTTAAACTGTAGCATATCAGAAAAAAATACCATACAATCAACAGTTGAATTAAAAATAATTTTTAATGTAAAAGGTATGAACCATGGATAAAAATTTTACCAAATCACTCAAAGTAGTTTTGACTTTATTTTTAGTACAAATCATTTCTGCCTGTTC
>Ga0193956_1000390_pt1 | contig 20517 bp, 30 predicted proteins | sample BB_7_MG_FD_140358 | JGI IMG/M metagenome (GOLD analysis project Ga0193956, IMG submission 140358) | Microbial mat bacterial communities from the Broadkill River, Lewes, Delaware, United States - BB_7_MG | ecosystem: Environmental > Aquatic > Freshwater > River > Microbial mats | place: USA...
CATTTGTGTATAATATCGTTGCATTTAAGAGTAAGATATCCGACTGTTACATTATTGAAAAGTTTTATGTTTTCTGGAACTAAAATTGTTTTCAATATTTCACACTCTTGTGTTCCAAATATCATCAATCTTGCTTTTTTTGTTTTAGTGTTATTCGCTAGGGAATATTCTTTTTTTTCAATCATCTCTCTTATGTCATTTGTAGTAAAGTTTACTATCTCCGATATTCTGCATCCTGTAACATATAGCAATGTAAAAGCTCTTCTTAGTTTTACTCTAGCTCTTTGTTGTGCTAAGTGTTTTGTAGTGTTTGTAAAAGAGATAAGTTTCTCAAACTCGTATTTTTCTATAGCTTTTTTTGCTCGGGTAGTACCTTTTGGTCGTGCCATATCAAACTCCTTTTTAATATCTTTTTTTAAGTTGCAGCAAAAGCTAATCTGCTACAATACTTTAGTTTATTTTTTTAGATGACTATAATTAGTTTCTAAAAATTTATTGAACTCATCTGCTGTTTTATAACCACTTTCCTTCGCCAAAACTTGAGCGGTTCTAAAATCAGCATAACTTTCAAATAAATATTTGTTGTAACTCATTTTTTAATTTCCTCCTTTTTTTGATTTAAAATAAACAGATGTCTTCATCTCTCAAGCTTAAAAAGCCACCATTAACGATAATGATATGATCCAAAAGTTTTATTCCCAATATCTCTCCACTTTTACAAGTCTTCTAGTAACTTGAATATCTTCGCTACTTACACTTAGATTACCACTTGGGTGATTATGTGCTACGATAACACTTGCAACACCATCTCTTTTAAAAGCTGGTAAAAAAACTTCTCTTGGATGTACTAAGCTTTGGTTTAAAGTACCTATAGTTATTGTTTCTTTATGTACTAAACGATTATTTGCATCTAAATATACAGCTACGAAATGTTCTTTTGTTAGCTTTTCTAACTCTTTTAATTCGTATGCGATATCTTTAGCACCTCTAACTTTTTTAGTTAATTCATATATTGGTTTGCTTTCTGCTATGTAGTTCATATTATTTTCCTTATATTCTCATATTTGAGCATATTTACGAAAGAATTATCACATAGGATAACTTAAGAAGATATTAAAAGAGTATCAAATATGATGATTTTGTATGTTTTTATTCTCAAATTTGATAATTATTGATAAATCAGATATAATAGATGATGGAAAATATTAATAATGATGACATAGCAAACTATGTAAAAAAAGATAAAAAAACGATTTCAGGTTGGCGAATCAAGCAGCCAAAACTTTTAGAAATAGTAAGAATAGGCTCATTTTGTAAAAAAAATGATTTGGATATAGAAAAAATTAGAAAACTTGTAGAACTTCAAGAAATGATTAAAGGAAAAGATTGAATTGCAATAGACTATCCACATTCTTAGCTGGAGTTCTTTTTGGAGCTGTTGCTGTATTAACAATTTTTTCTTCTTTTTTAGCGAAAATTTGGGCATAAAAAAAGTTAGATATCTCAGTACCTAACCTTTTTTTTATTCTATTGAAGTTTATTCCTCGTTAAGTTCATCATCCTCATACTGATCTATAATTCCAAAATAACAATCATCTACAGTATCGATGCTTCCCTGATAGCGTGAGCTATCAATCTTAAAAATATCACCATTTGGTAATTTCCATGTTTCAATAGAGCCAGTATCGTAAGCCTCGTTATCTATCAATTCCGCTTCGACCTCTTTAATTTGAGATATCTCTTTCATTTGCCAATTAGAGCCATCATAATAATAATAAAAATCATCTGTTTCCCGGGATAAAATATCCTCGCCCGTAAAAAATGTATCGGTATATGCATCAAAATATATTTTACTCTCATCAATTTCACTGCAATCAATATAGCTCTCCATATAAGTAGGAGCATAATCACAATCAGCAATAGCCTCTTCGAACTCTTCATCGCTTAAAAATGTATCTTTTTTATCTCCATCTTTAATATTATATTTATCGATAATATCTGTACTAAGTACTTTTAAGCTGTCATCGTAAAAAGACGAAACCACATCATTTTTGTCTATTCTTGACCAATTTCCTTCTTGATCATTTGCTAATATCGCTAAAGTCATTTTAAACCCTTTTTGTTTTTATTTATTCCGTAGTATAACACGAATTTCGTGTTATGTCAAGTAAAATTAACTTTTTTTAGTGTAATTTTTTAAATTTATCTTATTTTTAGTGTTTAAAGTATATTATAACACCAATTTCAAATAAAAGGATAAAAATGCTATTAGGTATAAACTTAAAAGATGCAAACAAGAAGATAGAGAGTAATTACAATATTCCTTATAACACAGTGCTCGGCTGGAGCAAAAAAAATGTTATGAACGATTGGCGATTACATATCCACGATAGATTAAAAACATATATTGTACTAGAGGAAAAGGCACTACAAGAGTTAAAATCTCTTTTTAAAGAAGAAGAGCTAAAGATACTTATTGCCTCTTTAAATGGAACTCTTCCTACTGTAGATCTAATAAGAGAAGGTTTTTTAGAGATACATCTACAAGATACACTTGCATACGAAACACAAAATGTAGTACAGTTTTTAGATGTTGATGCTGATGCAGAGGTTTTTATAAATGCAACTATAAGTAAATTAAAATCTTTGGATCAATTTAAAAGATATGTTTTGGTTCAATTTTGTGTAGATTTTTGGGAAAAGTTCAACACAGGTCTAAACTTAGAAGAATACATAAAATAAATAGAAAAGCCATTGTAACTATTCTAAATCTTATTCAAAGGGTACAATGGCTCGACTAACATCATAAAAAACAATCCTCGTGCTTCCTACGCAATAAAAAACTAGCAAAAAACTCATAAAAGTGTATAAAAACTACAATCTTGACACATCTGCACTTTTCTCATCACTCATCAAATTCTCCCACATTTGGATTTTTCAGTATGGAATTATAATCATTTACAATCTACTCAGTTCAAATCTTATTCAAAGGGTACAATGGCTCAACTAACATCATAAAAAACAATCCTCGTGCTTCCTATGCAATACAAAACACATGAAAAACTAAAAAATCATCCATCCCAAACAAAAAAACTAAAAAATCCCATTTCCCACCCATACCAAAAATCGCCGCCATTTGAAATTTTTTTTGACATTTGATGATATTTCGATTTTTATGAGATATTCAAAGTATTAAATATTGTCTCATTTAGTAAAACAAGTGATTTGGATTGGATTTAGCATATTTTTATTAGATATTGGTATTTTTACGGAGGGATTTGGTGGTTATGTTTGGTTTTTTATATTAAAAGCGGAAGTTTCGGAATCCGATTCTGCTTTTTATAGGAGCTAATGGAAAAGTAAAAAGTATGAGTTTAATGAGTATAACATATTAATTTAGATATTTTAATATCTATTTTGTAAGTTTCAAAGGGTTTTATCTAAGTTTAATAGATGATTTAAGGTTTAAACATCAAATGAAGCATATTTGGCTTAAGGTTGTAACATCAGATATGATATCTGTACATCAGTACAGATTGAAGCATTTGTACGCCTTTTTTAGTTTTGGACTCTTTAGGGGGTGGGTACTTCCCCAAGGGTATTGTCTCTTCAATACCCTATGCGAGAAATGATAGTTACATATAAAATATCAAACAAAAAATAGGTATAAAAAAATTTTCCAAATGGTGCCGATTTTCTGTATTTTAAGCACAAGTTAGTCGGGCAATTTTTGCCTAACTAAAGTTGATTTTAGTCGGGCAATTTTTGCCCACATATATATATTCAATATACTTACTATAAATAGTAAGTATTTATAGCTCTTTTATTTTCATATTTGCTATAGCTTTTCCAATTATAGTGAACTCTTTTTCAAGAAGATCCAATTGAGGAAATAGTGGATTATCTGATTTTAAAATTATCTTCTCACTACTTGGATTTATAAAAAGCCTTTTTAGTGAAAGTTCATTTTGTATTTGAACATAGAAGATTTTGCCATTTTGTATTTTAGAGGAACTTTTATCGATAAAAATAACATCTCCATTTACAATAGTGTCGCTCATACTATCATCTTTTATTTTTATAGCTCTAGTTACTTTATTTTTAAATTGCATTATTTCAGGAGGCAAACTTATATATTTTACATTTTCATCCTCGAATCTATCTTGATAATATGGTATTTTTGTTCCATAACTTTCAAGTGCATCAGAGATAATACTTGTTTCATCCAATAATAAATCATACTGATTCATTCTAAAATCGCCTTTTCCTGTCTCTATCCATTCTTTATTTAGTCCAAATTCATTTGCTAATATAATTACATATTTGTCTTTTATATGTTTTGTCTTACCCTGCTCTAACCCCTTTGGTACTCCTAAAGATGTACCCATTATTGTTGCTAGTTTATCTTGACTCAATCCGAAAGTTTTTCTTATTTTTTTTATTCTATCTGATAATAATTCCATTCAATCCCCTTTAATTCTAAGATATTTAGGAATGCTTAAGAATAAAATCATTATAATTCTATTCCAACATATTACTTTTTGTGTATTATTATAGCATATAAAGGAATAAAAACAAGAGGAGACTATATGTATACAGTGAACCAAACAGCAAAAATATTAAATGTCAATCCAATAACTGTAAGAAAATATGTTATGAAAAAGAAGATTGAATCCACAAAAACTAAAAGTGGTGGTAGAAGATTTACAGCTGAGCATATCAATGACTTTGCAGGTGTAGAGATAGTTCCAATTTCAAAAAATCCAAATGGTGCCGAAAAATGATTAGGCGAATTTTGATAGATCAGGAACTTTGTGAAAAGGAAAATGTATCTATCAATGCTGCTATCATTTTTGATGTAATCATAAAACTTATGACACATTCGCAGATACAAAAAACTACTCACAACAACAAAGTATATACTGTTATGTACAGAAACATGATTTTATTGCAAGTTAAACATTTTAAAATTAGCACGAGAACATTAACGAAAGCTTTGGCTGAACTTGAAAATGCTGATTTAATAGATTGTATAAATAAAAACACAGTTCCTGCATATACAACAACTCCTAAAGCAGATAAATATAAATTTTTACCAAAAGTAGGCGAATTTGATTTTGAGATGAACTCACCACAAAAAAAGAAACAACCTCAATTATTTTCACTGGGGAAAAAAACAAGGCTAGACAAAACAACTTCTGAATACAAAAAACTACTCAAAATAAAATGTGAAGAATATTCAGAAAAAGAAAATGTAGAATTTAAAACAACATTTGAAACTTTTGCCGATTATCATATCTCAAAAGGAAATATGTTTGTAAATTGGTTTAGTGCCTATAGAAACTGGTGTAAAAACCAAAAGAAATTTAATCAACCAAAAGATAATGGAATGTATCAATGATAAGAATACTTGATGATTTAGTTTTACTAAAAGAGATAGATACTATTGATGGACTAGATTATAACTCTAGTCAATTAAAAAGAAAACATCCTGAAAAAGTTATAGTAATAAAAAGGGTTTCGTTCATAAAAAGAGAAGTTCTTTGTGAAAAAGCGAATAGAGAAACAACTGATCTAAGTAATTATTTGCAGATATCAGAACTTGCTGAACAATTATCTATATCAAAATTATCATTTATAAATAGAATTAATTTTATGGAAGCAACAGGAAGCAAATTTTTTAATTATAAAAAAATAGCAGGCATACATTTTATAAAAGTGGATGAAGAGCTAAAACAACTTTTTTTAAATTTTCAACCATTTATTGCAACACTCCGTGATGGAGATATTATGATTCACTGCAGATTGCTCGGTGATTTAAAAATAGGATTTTACTAATGCAAAAAAGATGGCTAAACACACAAGATTTCGCAGAAGAGTTTAAAATACAGATAAGCACACAAGCAAAACTAAGAAAACAAAAAATATTGCCTTATTCTAAAATTGGTGGTTTTATATTTTATGATAGAATTTTAATAGATAGACAATTTGAAAAGCACAATGTTGTAAATACGGAGGTTGCATCATGAATACTTTACAAATAGGAGATAAAATATTATCTTCACTTATTACAGCGCACGAATATAAAAACATAAACCTTGATATACTTATGTCTACAGGTATAAGTAAACAATGGTTTGTTAGTAACATACAGCAAGATATATTTGAGGTTATTAGCGTTTGTTATAAAGCTGGAAAACCTTTTGATGAGGAGTTAATAGCTGAGTATTTAAGCAAAACAGATTTTAAAGACCCTCTAAATATTATCTTCAACATTTTGGCTCAAAAGCAAACATCACAAGAGATACTTTTAGAATATATTAAAAAAATAAAAGAAGAATATCGGAAAAGAATGCTTTCAGAGTTAAATGCTGAAACAACAAAAATGTTAAACGATCCTAAATGTGACCCTGATATGGTAACTCTTCTTATCCAAAATACACTCAATGACTATGAATTCTTAAATAATCAAGGTCATACTAAAAAGCTGGATGATGTAAGAGCAGAGCGTAAAGCTCAACCTGAAAGAGAGCGTATAAAAACGAATATCCCTTTTATAGATACAGTACTCACAAAAAAAGGAAAAGTTGGTTTAAAGCCTGGTAGTTTTATGTTTATTAGTGGACTTAAAGAGAGTGGTAAAACTTTTACTCTTACACGAATCATAGAAAATGTATCAAAAAATCACCCCGTTTTATTTGGTAGTTTAGAGTTTGGGGCTGAGGATTATGATGAAAATATAGAAGAGCAGCAAGAAGATGGATTTTTTCAAGGAGATACTAAAAATATTTTTATATTCGATGATGTATATGATGTAAATAAAATCATTGCAGAGATACGATATCAACATAAAGTAAATAAGATAAAGCTTGTAGCACTTGATAGTATGTTGCGTATTACAAATAATGATCCGAACCACACAACAAATGAAAAAAAACTATCTGATATGTTTAGTAAAATTGGTAAGTTAGCAAAAGAATTAGACATCCCAATTATTATGATTGTACAGTCTTCAAAAGAGGATTTAAAATCCTCTATAGTCTCTGTAAAAGGGTGTATGGATGCAGACCACGAAGCTTTTATTTGGTATCACATCTATAAATCAGATACAAAAAATCCTGACAATGAACAGCGTACAGTGCTTTGGGTTAAAAACAAAGATACTAAAAAACACCCAAAACAACATCTTATGTTTGTTCCTCAAACAAGTGATTTTTATAGAATAGAAGTAGATAAAAATGGGATGCCTTGTGGTGCATTGGATAAATATAGAAAGCCTAAATTTAATTCAGCAGAACCAAACTATACACATAAAGAACCTGAGATAACAACATTCGAATCAACACAAGATACGGCAGATGTCGATATGCCTGATATCTTTGATTTTTAGAAAAAACAAAAAAAGGAAAATTAAAAAATGGCAAATATAGGAAAAGTTTATAAAGATAGTTATGAAAAAGATGGTAAAAAAATACCAACGATAGTAATGCACATACGAACACTTACGATGAAAAAAGAGTTTACAATAGCTGTAAATAAGTTCAAGTGGGAAAGTGGAGTTGTTGGAAATGGTACAGCTGCACAAGGAAAAGAAAATCATCCTGATTATCATTTATGGGCGATGCTTGGTAAGCGTGGTGAAGTGGTAAATGAGATAGTAGGAAGTATCAAAGATGCAGTAAGTGAGGGTGGACTAAAATATAAAAAAGGAAATATATTCGATCCTTTCATCCAAAAAGAATCTATATATTTTACTTTATTTGCTGTAGATAAAGAAAATAAAAAAGATAGTTCCCACATTTACAATGTAGTAGCTCAACCATATAGAAAACAAAACTATACAAATGATCAAACACAATCAGCTCAACCAAATTATAACCAACCACCAAACAACAACGATGATGCACCTGATTTAAATATCCCTGATAATGATGAAATACCATTTTAAATAAATGTTAGTATTAAAGCACTATAAGACACAAAAAGATTTAGAGTTTGAAAACTCTACTTCTTTGATTGAATTTTTGAAAATGCAAAATCCAACTTATCTTAAAGGGTATAAAAATCAATTTAAAGTATTACAACCTATGCTAAAGATTACAGGTATAGGTGCAAATATAAGGATTACAAAAGTATGACAGATATAGAACAAGCACTCATAAAGAAAAGAGCAGAACCCTTTAAAATTGCTATGGCTCAAAAGGATATGTTGCATTATGCTAGATGGATGTTTGAGGAGTTTCATGAAGAGGAGTTTTTAGAGTCTTGGTATCATGAGCTTTTGTGTAAGGTTCTTATGGCGGTGTATCGTGGGGATATTACACGACTGATTATCAATGTACCACCATCTTATGGTAAAACAGAGTTTGCGGTGAAGCTTTTTGTATCTTGGGTACTAGGTAAAAATGATAAATATAGAAGTATCTATGCAACTTATGATGATAGACTAGCAACAGAAACTCCAGCAGATGTAAAAAATATGATTAAGAGTAAAGCCTACAGTAAAGTATTTGGAGATAAAAAACTTCAAAAGGGAGCTGACCAAAAATGGTACCTAGATAAAGATGGTAGAAAAATAGGAGGAATGTTCTCTACTACTTTAGGTGGTGGTATCACTGGATTTCATGGGGATTTTTTGATTATTGATGATCCTATGAAAGCTATACTAGCAAACAATAAACCTGAAAGAGATAGTGTCATAAACTTTTTTGAATCATCCGCAACATCAAGACTACGAAAACCAAACAAAAAAGCTGCCATTATTATCATTATGCAACGACTTCATGAGCAAGACTTAGTAGGATATTTGCTTGACAAAGAGCCTGAAAAATGGACACATATAAATCTTACAGGGATAGAAGATAAAGAGCAAGTATATGAATTTATGGAGTTTTATTACAAACGACCTGCAAATGAACCTCTGAATAATCACTTTGAAACTGTAGAGATGCTTGAATCTCAAAAATCCTCTATGAATGAAAAATGGTACTCTCAGTATATGCAAGATCCTAAAACTGTTGAGAGTGGATATGCTATAGAAGATGATTTTACCTATGTAGCTACTTGGGAACTAGAAGAAGATAATAAATGTATCAGTATCGACCCTGCACAAAGTATCAAACAAACAGCAGATAATAGAGCGATAAGTGTAGTAGGTGTATCTGAAAACATTAAAAAAGTAGAACTTTTCAATGTGTATGGCACTTGGTTTGGCAAGTGGACCAACGATGAATTTGTAGATCAAATCATAACTGTTATGATTGATAATCCACGAGTTCCTGTATTTATGGAGTCGAGTGGTGGGGGAATACTCACAGAACAAAACCTACGAAAAAAAATAAAAGAAGTAAATGCTCAAAGAAAGCAAGAACACAAAGAGATTATCACAAATAAAATAACTCTTTTTAATCCAAAAACCTCCATATCAAAAAATACAAAAATAGAAGACAGTATCGATACATATTTGAAAAACAATCAGATTCGATTTGTAAAAGGTGGCACAGGACAAGAACAAGTAAAAAAAGAGTACAAAGCTTTTCATCCTGAAAAAGATAGCAAACAAGATGATTGTATAGAAACTATAGCAAATGTTTGTATCAATGATTTTATAGTAGCAAAAAGAGCGAAAACTCCTAAAAAACAAAACATAGAAGATCAACGCCAAACTCAATCAAAGGGGTGGCGAATCTAAAACTACAATCTCAAAAATACACTTAACACTTTTTTATTTGTTACTATCAATAAAATAAAGAAGAGAGGTGTTGAGTTGAGAAAAATATCTTTAAAAGTTTTAAATCTTGGAATTAATGTAGGCGACACTATAAATATACAACTTGTAAACTTAGTAGGAAAACCGCTTATAACACTTGATGGATATCTTTTAAACGAAAACATTACTATTGATTCATTGATTTGGGAAAAAGAACTAAGAGAAAATGACACAATCCAATCTGATTCATCATACAAGTTAACTCTTCCAAATGGTTTTGTTTTTAACTTTACTATAAAAACAACACCAACTCAAAAAACTATAGATCTGATTGGACAGCTTAAGATATCTTGTTATTCAGATATTATTGATATGAAAAATAATGAAAAAGTTCTAAGTGATAATTTTATCAAAAAACTAGACATTTATTTCACTGGGGAAAATCCATATTTTACTAAAACTGAACAATCTCTATTTGATTTGTATGTATATTATGCAGATAATATACACGAGTCAGAAACTACGATAGATGTTGTTGAAATTTTAGATGAATACTTATCAAACAAAAAAGGAGAACAATAATGCCGACAACTGATCAAAATAAAAGTTTCATAATAAACATAAATAAAATAGCAGAAAATTTAGACAAGCTGATTAATATAAATGGAAATATCGAAAATATAAAATTATCCGATGAAGAGATAAACAATATAACTGATGTAAAAAATAATCTACAGAGTATTTTATTGGTTACTCAAAAAGCTGATGATATTTCTGCAAAACATCAAGATATTTTACAGAAAGCTCAAGCAACTTTAGATAAGTACAATGAAATTTTACAAATAAAACAAGCACTAGATACAGAAAGCAAAGAGGTAAAAGAAAAGCATACGGAAGTTGTAAACTTAGCAAGTGATGCAAACACAAAGATTAACGAAGTGAAAAACTTATCTGTACAAATACAGCTTTTGGATGAAACTGAAAGTGCTAGTGCTAACTACAACTCTTCAAGTGGAACTTTGACACTTGGTGTTCCTCGTGGGCTTACTGGTAAACAAGGGGATTCTTTTCGTATAAATGCTTACGGAACTGAAGCTACTAAGAGTATGTACGATGATGTAAAAGCAAATACATCTTTTTTTGCTTTAGATAGCGAAACTCTTTACTTTAAAATAAGTGATGATAGTGGTGCTTGGTCACAAGGTGTGAAGTTTGGTAAAGGTGCAAAAGGCGATAGTCTTACTATGGATAGTATTGATGATAATGGGGATGGTACTTTTACTTGGCACTTCTCAGATGGTACAGATTATATTACTCCATCTTTAGCTGGTAAACAAGGAGATAAAGGTCTAGCACCTGAGCATGAAAAAATTGGAGATACTTCAATTCGTTTTAGAAACCCTGACGGTTCGTGGGGCGAAGCTATTAATTTAGTAAATATTTATTCTAAAGATGAAACAAATGATCTTTTAAATAAAAAATCAGACCTAGATGCAGAAAACACATTTACAAAAACAAACACATTCGCAGGGAAAGTAATAATAGGAGATAAAACTTTTAACGACCCCGATATCTACTCTTTAGGAACAAAAGGTCAAATAGGTTTTGGTGTAGCAACAGCACCTAGAAATATGATGAACAAAGCTGGTTGTATTGGTCTTGATGGTCACGATGTGATAGGTTCAAAAGCGTATGGAAACTATCTACACTTAAAAAGTGGAGCTGTACTTGTGTATATACCAAAACACTACTACAAGTTAACAGGAAACACTCCAGACTTTTCAGACACACCACAAGCTGGATATGTATTAGATAGAAGTTTTATAAATGGTGGTATAGAGATAGACGGTATTTTCGTAGGGAAATACGGAGCTACAAACAACAATGGAACACTAAGTTCACAAGCTGGTCAAGACCCATTAAGTACACACTCAGATCATAATCCAATATCAAGTCTTGATGGAACACATATAAATAATTATGGTGGAATGTATACAGCTATAAAAACTATGGATAGCAATGCAGTAGTAACACCAAATTGGGTGTACAGTATGTTGGCAAGAATAGCACTAGCACAAGGTCAATCTGCTACAAATACAACAGCTTGTGCATATATAGATGTAAATCCAAAAATGCCAAAAGGTTGTCTAGGAAATGCACTAAAAGATTACAATGATTCTAGTGTAACTTTTACTAGTAGTGGGTACTCTAACTGTGCATTAACAGGAAGCGGTAGCAACTTTGCAAAAACAACACATAATGGTCAAGAAAATGGTATCGCAGATCTAAATGGAAATATGTGGGAAATAGGAAGTGGATTTATCCGTACTGATTCGGATGGTTTTTTAATTCTAAAAGAATCTGTAGATATAAGAACAATAGTAGATGATAATAGTGCAGATGCTACAGGTGCTTATTTTATAGGAAACTATGATGTAGTAGATATATCTGATGTAGTAAGCGGAAATGATGGCTGGACTTATTTAGGAAATGGTGCAAATCAAGTTTTTCCAATGAGTACAGATAGGAACTCTATCTCTTACAAAAAAAATGCACTTGGAATACCAAATACAAATGGTCATAGTGCAAGTGGAACAACTGAGTTTGGAAACGATGGTGTATACAGATACTTAAGAAACGAAATGGCGGCTCTTCGTGGCGGTGATTGGAGTTACTCTTCTGGTGCTGGCGTGGGTGCTGTGTATCTGTCTCCTAATCGGTCGGATTCGTATACGGGTGTTGGCGGTCGTGCCTGTATTATTGTTTAGAGTGAGCGGTAGCGAAACGGATATGTTAAATGGGAAATAGCGGTGAAGCGGTATTAAATCGTAAGTTTATGGAAATGAGAAAGTTACTCAATAACTATCTTGCTCATTTTCCTAGAGATGAAAAGTACGCATTATGTATGCGTATAAAAAATACCGCTGATGACATGTATGATCTTATCACTGAGTGTCAAAAGAGATACCACAAGAAAACAACAATGACAAATCTTGATATAACACATCAAAAACTACGGATGCAATTATATCTAGCTCATGAGCTAGGATATTTAGGTTACAAAAATGGAAAGCACGATGTGGCATTTTCTGCACAAAGAAGATTTATGATAATAGAAAGGATAGTGGATGAGATAGGAAGATTGATAGGTGCTTGGATAAGTAGTGAAAAGAAAAAAGGTAATTTTTAGTGAATAATAATATAGGGCAACATAACAATATGCAATCTGAACAAAATGAGGTTTCGGCTCTTCGTGGCGGTAATTGGAGTAACTCTTCTAATGCTGGCGTGGGTGCTGTGAATCTGAATAATAATCGGTCGAATTCGAATACGAATATTGGCGGTCGTGACTCTTTCTTCAAACCTGAAACAACGATGGTTGATACTGGAGAAACAGGGATATGTTGTCCTGCTATAAGCGAAATCAAAAACGATGTAGCCTTTTCAAGTAGGTTAAATCTCGAAAGTCAAGGAACATCACAAAAATCTAAGAGAATTGGATTTTTATATGAAAAAACATTTACTATAGATAGTCTTTATGAAGCGTATGAAATAGCACGAGCAGACAAAAGAAAGAAATATGGAACTTTTTATTTTGATACTCATATAGGAAGTGAAATACAAAAACTTTATGAAGAGTTGCATAGTGATAGATATACACCAAAGTCTTATAAAATATTTAAAATAAAAGAGGGTCATAAAGTGCGTACAATATATGCTCCTCATTTTAGAGATTTGGTAGTACAACACGCTATTTACAAAACGATATATCCAATTTTTGACAAAAAAATGATAGATACAAGTTATGCTTGTAGAAAAGGAAAAGGCACTCACAAAGCAAGTGAATATACACAAAAAGAGATTAGAAAATATGATGGAAATAAATACTTTGCAAAGCTAGATATAAAAGGATTTTTTTATAACATAACTAGAAGTATATTGAAAAGATTTTTTGAAAAATATATAAAAGATACTAGATTTGTGAGAGTGATGTGTATGTTTGCTGAGATGATGACAAAGCTAGGTATACCAATAGGAAACTTACTATCACAAATATATGCTTTGATGTTTTTAAATCCACTCGATCATTTTATAAAAAGAGAATTAAAAGTGAAAAGCTATGTACGATATGTAGATGATTTTGTCATGATAGGATTGAGCCTAGATGAAGCAAAAGAATTTAAAAGAAGATGTGAAAATTTTGTACAAGATAAACTAAATCTTAGACTATCACATTGGCACATACAAAAAATCAAGAGAGGTATAAACTTTGTAGGATATAGAACATGGAAAAGTATCAAGTTTGTAAGAAAGCATAGTATGTTTAAAATGAAAAGAGCAATAAAAAAATTTAAACTTGAATCAATAGTATCTCTAATAGGTCATGCAAAAGGAACAGGTAGCATACCATACTATAGAAGTATGTTGATTGAATTTCAAATTTTACATTTATTACCACAAGGGAGCATAAGATGGTTAAATATATAGAGTACAACAAAGTTAGTGATGAGTTTACAACTCACGAGTTCAGAGGTGGAAGTGAAGATGTAGTAGTTACAAATTTCACGGGGGAAAATGTTTTGTCAAATATTGTGAGTATTGTTGCTGATGATACAGCAAAGATAGATGAGCTGATAGCATCTCAAAACCCACTTGTAGAGTGTAGAGAGATAGTATATCAAGAGTTTAAAGCACTTGTAAAAAATAGCGACCAAATAAATAGAATAAATGATCTGGTGAAAGCAAATATCGCAAAAAGATATGATATAGCAGATGAAATTGCTATGAATAAAAGAGATATAACAGATGAAAAAAGAGTGGCTTATGAAAGCTATGTATCTAATTGTATTGCAGATGGTGATAAAATGAAAAGCGATATAGGTTACTAAAATGAAAGATACTCTTATTGAAAAATTTGAAAACGACAAGAAAAAGAGATCTAGGTTTTTTAGATTTCTTTTAGTGCTAGATCAAATGGGGAATGTAGTTTTTTGGAATGGTAGTCAAGATGAAACTATTAGCTCACATATAGGTCGTAAAATAAAAAAAGGTCAAGCAAATTGGTTTGAAAAATCATTATGCTGTGTTTTGAAAAGAATACAATCGAATCATTGTAATAGATCTATAGGAGAATAGAATGCTACAAACACTAACTACAACAATAACATTTGTAAAGGAGATAAGACTATTTCTAACATTTATTACATCTTTTAGTATAACAAGTGCATTGAATTGGGGTATTGCACAAGAGTATATCTATGTTTACAATATGCACTTAGCACTACTGATAATAGTTTTGTTTTACACACATCATAAATTTTCTAATAACAGACACGCAAAAACAGAAAAGCAAGTCAAAGAACTTATTTTAGAAAATACAAAAACACAAATACGAGCTGAAGTTCGGCAAGCGTATAGTGACTTTAAAGATATTGATGTAATTGATTTTGAAACAACTATAAAATATTTGACCGCTTTGAACAAAAAGCGACTAGATTTAGGTATCAACTCGTACACCGATGAGATGATGAATACATTGCTTAGTAAAGTAAAGATATGAGTTATATTAAATTTTTACCTTATATATTAATAGCTACTTTACTATCTTATGGGGTTTATAAATGGAAAGATATGCAAAATACTATATCTGAACAAAAAACAACTATCAAAAATAAAATTTTAGAAATAGATGTACTAAACGAAAATATAAAAATACAAAAAGTTATAACAGCTGATGAAAAAAGTAAAGCAATATTTGAAGCGTTAAGTGATTCAAAAAAGTTAAAAGTAAAGGACAACATAAATTATGATAAAAATAAAAGTATTAGTATTAATAGCACTCGCTTTTATCTCTAATGGTTGCACACCAAAAGAGAAAATAGTAATAAAAACAGAGTATATAAAGCAACAAAAATACACTTTTAACAAAGTAGAATTAAAAGGTGCATATATAGAGCTTAAAGATAAACATACGCAAAAACTTTGCACTCCTAGTTTATTGGAGCTTAATACATTATATAAAGATATATTGTATTTTTATGATTGGCAGATAGATGAATATGGAGATAAAAATGACACTACAAAATAAAAACAGATGGAGATTATGTTTTAAAATATTTTCTATGATTTTAGCAGCAACTGTACTTGCAAGTGCAATTATTATGGACTATATAAATAAAGATGCTAAAAATCTTATTTCAATAGCACCTGCATTATTTGTGTTTATAGGTGCGGTTTTTGGAGCAGATTATTTCTCAAATGCAAAGGATGACAAATGAATATAAAAGGAATTATTATACATTGTAGTGACAGTCCACAAGGTCGTGGAGATACAGCAGAAGATATCCATAGATGGCATAAAGAGCGTGGCTTTGATGGTGTTGGATATCATCATATCATAGATGAAAATGGAAAAATTGAGAATGGTCGCCCACATTATTGGAGTGGTGCTCATGCTAGCGGATACAACTCTACACATCTTGGTATTTGTCTTATTGGAGTAGATCAATTTACATTAGAACAATATGATTCTTTAAAAGTTTTGGTTGGCAACTTGATGATCGATTATAATCTCAAAAAAGAAGATGTATTGGGTCATTATCAAGTTAGTAGTAAGAGTTGTCCAAATTTTGATGTAGTGCAATTTATGGAAGTAAATTTTGCCAGCTAACAATAGGAAAAGAGATAAGTTATCTAAGGTAACTTTTTCAAAAACAAGAGAGCTAACGCAGTTAATAAATCTTTTGAAAAATACTACCGTTGGGAACTTAGCTACAAAAGTAAATACACTTCAAAATACAGTAGATACACAAGTTTCTGAAATACAAGAACTTAAAAATGAAGTGAATATTTTAAGGACAAATATGAATAAAGTTTTACAACATACACACAAATATAATGATGATAATGGAACTGAAACTATAGAAAAAACAACTGGAGAGAATTTATGGATATAGACACAAACAATGAACATCTTCGAGGAATTTTCCAAATGTTTGGAGAAGAATTGGTTGCAATAATTTCTAAAATAGAAAAAGAAACAAATATGGAAGATGAACAACTAGCTTTAATAGTGTCCGATGGTATAGTTGGTTCTTTGGATAGTAGTGTTAGAGCATTAAATGTATATAAGCAAAATGAATTTACAGATACTGAAATATCTATGAACAGAGAGAAATTAGAACAATCTCGTCGAATGACACCTTTTATGCTAGATGGTGCAAGAATAGACAACAACACAAAAGAACAAAAGTATATTACAGAACAACTGAGAAACGGTGGTATAAAATTTGAATACACTTTTTATCGTTCTTGGATAGATGATGTTGGGAATAAAATTGAAACACAATTGATAGATGAAGACACTATTACAGTTCCAGTAGAACAAACAACTATCAACAAAGATGGTATTACAACAACGGAAACTATAAACAAAGAGTATATTTTGTTTCGTGACTATAAAAGAGTAGCTTCAAAAACAATAGTACCTGGTACTAGTTTAAGTACAGTGGAACTAAACAATCTAAAAATAATAGCAGATACAGAATATGTAAATACGCAAAAAACAGAACTAAGTGCAAGTGTTATTTACAACAACAAGCTAAAAGTTTTTGATAGTCTAAGCGATTTATGGGGAACTTTAGGAGCTGGAGGATTAGTCGTTCCTGAAGCTGGTTGGTCACCTATATTTAATATAGCAAAAGATTTAGCAAATGTTACACTTCCTACAAATATAGCTTCGTTTCAAAATGCTATTAAAAAAGTGGATTAAGGTAATAGAATGGCATGGACTAGTTCTCAAACTGCAATAAGAAATAATACATTAGCTTACAACGATCCATACAAGAGGCTAGAATATTTAAATTCGCTACATCCATCTCAAGGTGTGAAAAGGCGAAGAGGTGCTGCATACAAAACATATAGTAAGCTTTTACGAGAAACAGAAGCAACAATATACTATATAGAAAAAAATGCAATAATGCAAAACATAAATTCTATGTCCGCATCAGAAAAGCTAACATATCTTGATGGTAAAAAACCTGAAAGCCTAAAAATGTCAGAATCTGAGTATCGGAATTTATGGAATAAGACTATCCCTGAATACAATGCAGAAATAAAAAAAGCTCAAGAGGACTATGAGCAAAGCATTATAACAGCACGAGCACTTTCAAGTAAAAATGGCGATAATACAAACTACAACAAACCTTGGCTAGCTGGTGGTATAAATAGAAATAGCTACTACTCACCTACGACACATGCACCTATAGACAATCAAGCTAAAGCGTTAGACTTTGGTGGTCTTCTTATGCTAGGGTCTTTTGACTTTTTAAATCCTGCACATCAAAGCGTAAACTATCTTGCCACTGGTGGACTTATAGATATGCTTATGGACTACAATGAAAATAAAACTGAGTCATACGAGTATACTATAAGTATAACTGATATGAATACACAAGCTGAGATATCATACATCACAGGTTCAAAATTTCTTTCAAGTAATTTTTTACAAGAAAGAAGCAATGAAAATGATGATAATGGAGATGTAGAATCTCTATCAAATATATTTAACAATATGTTTACTATAAATGTTTCGACACCTATTGCTCTTTCTTTTTCTATTGTACACGCACTTACAGGTGATGAGATGACATTTAAAGAAACTTTTGCAGCTGGTGTTTTAGGAACTGTTATGAGTGGTGTTGCTAATGTGATAAGTCAATCAGTCGCCAATTTTGTTGGTGTAGTGTCTGTTTACGGAGCTGTAGCTGTATCTGCTGTAGTAGGAACAGTTTTAAGTGAGCTTACTCAAATGGCTTTAGGGATAGATAATCATTTCGGATTTGGTGGAGATTTGATAGGTTTCGACAACAATGGAACAGCACAGTACGCAGATCAAAAATCTATAGAACAAGGTATCAGAGATATGACACCTGATTGGATGAAAAGTGCTTTTGGTATGGAAACTACATTTGGAGATCTGCATACTGATTTAGAATCAAGTATCTATACAAGTTTTACTACAGGTAAAAATGCACACAATATGGATGTAACACAATCAGTATATACAGACCCATGGTCAATGGACCATTTACAATTTTCACAAAAAGTAAATGGTGTTAATCTTTCAACTCAAAGAAAACTAAATAATCATATGTCAAACGATAGTGCTACTTATAGAAAAGCTATATCTATTGCAAGAAAATCATTTAAATCACGAGGGGGAAGTTTTGCAAGTAGAAAAGCAAAAAGTTTTGGAAGAAACAAAGATGGAAGCCTAAATCGTAGAGGAGCTAGTCATGGACTTGGTGCATCAAGAAGTCATGGTGTGGCATAAAAAGTTAACCTAAATTAGGATCAATATCAAAACCATCACTTAAAGGTACTTGTATCTGTTCGCCTTTAGTGTTATACCCATCTTTGTCAAGTCCGTTATGATTAAAGCCATCTTTGTCATAACCTAGGTTATTGTATCCCTCTTTATCATAACCATTCTCATTAAAACCATATTTGTCAAAGCCATCCTTGTCATAACCTTTTGGATTGTACTTTGTATCTGTATCTTTGTGATATCCATGAATATCAAAACCATCAAAACCATATTTATACATATCACTATTTTTGAAAGATTCTATCCCCCTTGGGATAAGAGTGAGCAAAGCTATACCAGCACTTGCATTATTTGCACCTGTAGAGTGGTTTTGAGAATTAATATTTAGACTTTGGTATCTTACTTCATTTGAAGTACAACCAGTAATTGTAAGTAATAAAAAAATTGTTAACTGTATTTCTTTCATGTAAATATTATGACAAAGATAAACAAAAAGAAATATAAAACCGCAAACTATAATCTCATAAATACACTTAGCACTTTTTTATTTGTTACTATTGTTCTATTAAAAGATAAAGGACAATAATAACATGGGTAAGCAAACTGAAAATATCGGAAATGAATTAGAAGAAATCTTAGGATTAGAAGAAAAAGAAGAAACAATATCAGAACAAGATAATAATGATGAATCAGAAAAAGAAGTTGCTTCAAAAATAGAAACAAAAGAAAATAAAACTACAAATATAATTTTTACGCCTGAACAATTAGAAGCAAATAAAGAGATCACAAAAATTGACTTAGAAATTGAAAAATTACAAACTGAAAATACTGTAGATATAAAAGAGTTTTATGGATCACTTGACACTATTCTTACTGATGAAGAACAACAACTAGAGTTTGATGATAAACCTGCATATTTAGAACTCCTTTCAGCAAAAGCACAAGATTATATAAAAGAAAATTCAAAAGATAAAGAGATAGAGGCTCTTACAGATAAAAAAGCTGCAATAGAAAAATCAAATGAAATTCGTTCAGCTATCACTAGTGTAACAGCGAAACATCCTAACTACAATCATGAGAAAATAATAGATTTTTACAATCTGCACTTATCAGAAAATCAAAGAGAAACTCTATTTGCAGATGCAAATGGATATGAAGATCTTTATGAAATAGCATATAGAGAATTTATAAAAGCAAATCCTGAAAATGTTGCAAACGCTCCAGCACCTACAATACCAAATGTAAATAGTTCACGAAAAACAAATGTACCAAATGGAAATCTTGATGATGGTATGAAGACAGCAGACGAAGAGCTTAGAGATGCACTTGGACTTTAGTTATGCTGTATTTAGAGTAAAATTTATTTCCCCAGTGAAATAAAGGGAGAAAAAACAACAAGAAAAAGGAATAAAATGGGCGAAAAAGATGTAGTTGGAATACCACAAAAACGAGATGAGTATGAGATAAGAGAAGACTATAG